>Ga0123342_1003101_pt1 | contig 27007 bp, 11 predicted proteins | sample Turbeawhitnodule_FD_89960 | JGI IMG/M metagenome (GOLD analysis project Ga0123342, IMG submission 89960) | Root nodule microbial communities of legume samples collected from Mexico - Turtle bean Mexico white nodule | ecosystem: Host-associated > Plants > Roots > Nodule | place: Mexico: Nepantla...
CCATTAATCCCGTTAAACATCCTCCTCCACTTAATGCTTGAATGATAAAATTTTGTATTCAAATCCCCCTGACTTAACCAACTGAATCTTGTTTTTTGCTGTAAAATCGCCTCTTGTTTCGCTCGGACTTGTCCCAGGTCAGCTAATAGTTGTCTCCTCTCTTCTCTATCTTCCACACTCAACTCCCCCTCGTCATCTTTTATCAGTGGCACCATAAAATTTTGAAGATAGTTTCTTTCTGCATTCCTACATTTTTTTTCCTACACCTTCAGAATTTTATAAATTCCAAAGTTGACGTTCACCTTTTATTTGAAATAGGAATCTGGGAGTGTGTTACGGATTTATCAATCCGAAAGTAAATCATTTATCATTTTGAAAGTGAATCATGTTGTTTTTTAGAGAAAGTGTTTTAGAAGTAAAATTTACATAAATTGTTTATTTATGGATTGTTGAATTTGGGAGTCTAATTACATATTAGTATATCTGGAATAATTTTTTTTTAATTATGAATTTTTGAATTTGGAATGAATGCATATATTGAATACGGATTGGTAGATCTGTAATGAGTTTTTTTAAGTATGATCCATTCATGTATTACTAAACACCAATTTATGAGGTTATCATATGCGCACCAATTCAAGAGGTTATCATATGCGTCAATCCGAAATTTTACCAGAAGTTTGAAAATTTATCGGATTTCGTAATTTGAAATGAAGAAAATAAATCTACAGTTTTTTTATAAGAACTATTTTGTCTTTACACAACAGAGTCTTTACACAACAGATTAAAATGTAAGGGTGCAGGAAGAAACACAGTGAATTTTGAATCAAACAAAATGTTTATAATAAGTGTCGTTTCTATTTTTCTTCTTCAATCAATTGCGAAAGTTAAAATAAAAATATAATATTAGTCAGATACAACAATTTAAATTTAGCCTAAATTAAATATATATGTATTATTAGTAAATTTTTATGTTAAAAACAATTTAACGCCCAAGAGAAATTACTTTACATATATTTCAACTAAATAATAGTATAAAATCATCTTCATTATAAAGTAAATATTGATTATCCGTTATTTTAAAATTAATTAGCTTTAATTATTAACTTGTATATAGTTAAAAAAATTATTATTTTAATTCTTATAATTAATTTTCTTTTTAACATTTCCACCAAAAATTTAGAAGGCAAAACTAACATATTCTGTTATAAATTACACTGGTGTTATTCTTTTTATCAAATTTAATGTTTAATATCAATAATATGTCAATCATTTAATAAAATACAAATTATGAAAAAGAAAAAATTTCGAATTTTTTTTTTTTAAATACCAACTATACCTATAATAAAGTATGTTAGTTTTGTACTCTCTTTTTTAACTCTTTTAATCTTTACTTATATTATTGTAAATGAGAATAAAATGGAATAAAAATAATATCTCAGATTAATAAAAAAAAAATATTGTAACTAGATGAACCAAACCACAGAGTAATTAATTAAGCAAATTGTAAATCAAATCACCTTCATTACTCTCTTCGTGCTCCAGCACCTGATGAAGTTAGAATTGGACACAGCTGCTGCATAATCGCCATAGCCGCAGAGAGAGAGAGAGAGAAATGGGAAACAAAGAAAAAGCTAAGGAACGAAGAGAAAAGCGATTGCAAGAGATACGCCTTCAGATGACCATTCCCTATTCTGATCATCAGAGGTTCATTTTTCCTTTTCTTTTCCTCGTTTTTCATTTTTCTATTTTGCAATTGTCTTTCTCTTTTTTGTTTTGGATTTTGAAACCCACAAATTTAGTATCAACTCGCTTGTCTTACGCTACTAGCTCACTTCATTTCTGCAAACAGAACCCGTTTTGTTTTTGGTTTTGATGTGCATTTTATTTGCTTCTCTTTATTTTATTGAACTGAAATGTAACTTATCCTACAATTTTGACTACTCCTAACCATTCTTCAAATGTTGAAAAACCATTTTGCATCCAACTCAACTTTTTTTTATCATAATTGTGTTTGTGCACCATCTATGGCGACACCTTAATCTTGAGGGGAACCATGAATAGAAAAAACAGTAGCTTTAGAGTAAACTATACCTACTACTTTTGAAATTTTGTGAATTGCACAAATTTCTCATGCACTTTCTTTCTACGGGATCCAAGTATGAGTTAGAGTCCTATATTGAAGGTATTGTTATGCTTCTTATATGGGTTTACTCATGGTTTATTCTCGAAAGAACATAACAAGGAGTATTAGCCTAGATAGAGTATCCCCTCAAAAGAACTCAACATTTTCTACCCTTACAGGGAGTGGCAATCTAAGACTCAAGATCAGTGGGAACAATCATTTAAAAAATAATAAATATTATTATTTCATAACATATGAGCTTGCATACTCTTATATCAATTTATAGGTCTGTCACTTGGTAGTGAAATCATGTATGAATTAAACGACTGCAAAAGATAAACTTAGAATATTTAGTTGTAATTTTAGAAAAAAGAGAAGGTGTAACAGTACTTTATCTCCTTAATTGTTTGAAAACATTACATGGACTCCTCCTTATGCATTACGCTAACTCCTTATCTTTAAAAAAACATTACACTGAGCTCTATAAGGAGATTTTTTGTTAATGTAAAAAAAAAAAAGAGAGAGTTTGTATAATTTCAGGATCTCTCTACTCTAAAGTGGTTGGTGTAATTTACTCTGCTCTTTATTGTTTGGTGCTATAACAAGTCAATCTCACTAAATGGGGGTACAACATACACTAATTAGTGTATTTCACTAAATAATAAATTCGGTGCTAGAAAAATGTGTTGATAGTGTCCAGGGGACTAGTCACGAATACAAAAATTGAATTTTTTTTTCAAGGTTTTGGTGCATGCCAATATGTCTAGATGACCTTTGCACAGACCCCTTCATCCATGTCTTCATTTTCATGCACCTTCAAGTGAGGAGAAAAACTGGTGTTTGGCTACAAGTGCAGGTCCAAATGTTAGATAAACGAACACAGCCTGAGAATGTTGCCACTTGGCAAGCATTTAACCTTCAGCATGTGTTTGATGACAAATTGTTGTTTCAGCCTTTAACCATCCATAGTTTATGGAATTACAGATATTCTTCTGATCTCCCTAGCTTGTTCTAATTGTTGTTGATTTGAGTTTTCATAGGTGGTGGTCTAAGGAAACTGTTGCTGTTGTTACCGGTGGAAATAGAGGAATTGGGTTTGAGATTTGTAGACAACTTGCCGTTCATGGATTGACTGTCATACTGACATCAAGAGACTCTAGTGCTGGTATTGAATCTATTCAATCTTTGCAAGAAGGCGGTCTTAGTGTGGTTTATCATCAACTTGACGTAACGGACCATTCATCCATCAACCAATTTGTGCAGTGGTTGCAGGAAAATTATGGTGGTTTAGATATTCTGGTCAGTTTCTAGCATGTGCTTTCAATATAGTTGGTCTGATTTTAACTAAATTAGCATGTTCTGTTGGGATCTATCCAGCTGTTGCATCTTCCTGCGCTTATCTTTACTGTTTATATTATCAAATTATTTTTGTTTCGGATTTTGTTCATTGTAGATCTAAATATGCTAAACATGAAATTAAACACAATAAGATGGTTAAAAATTTACAAGGAAATATGCTGAATGTAGTTTAACACATTATTATTTATGCTTCTAAACAATATATTTGACCTGTAGGTAAACAATGCTGGTGTTAATTTTAATCTTGGGTCTGATAACTCAGTCGAAAATGCTCATAAGGTTATTGAAACAAATTATTACGGCATCAAGCACACGATTGAAGCTATTATTCCATTGATGAAGCCATCCCTTGCTGGTGCTCGCATTGTAAATGTAAGCTCACGTCTTGGTCGACTTAATGGAAGACGGAATGTAAGTAAAGCTCTTTATTTATACTGTTTGCTAAAAAAGGCTTTTTTTTTATCTTAGATTCTTTCCCTTTCTAGTACTCTCTTGTCTTCTTATTGGGGTTAAAATCTTTCCATGATTTTCACACATAAATCATGTTCTGAGATATAAAATGCGCTATGTATTCCTTCTGGGGTATTATTAATCAAGATTGCTTGCTGACATAAATTTCTTAATTGTTGTTTAAGTTGTTGGTTACAGTAGCTGAACTGAAGTGTGAATTGCATATTTTGGATCAAAATTCCTGTGATCAGACCTATATATCCTTCCTTATTAATAAAAAATGAAAAATACTTTGAATTGCTGCAATCCTTGTCGCCATAAACAACTTATGTTTGTGGTAAAAATATTTCTCTTTTTATCTCTGAAATTGTAATGGACAAATGCGCCCTGTATGACTTCTTCTGGATGTAAATTTGATAATGTTTGGTTGAGTGACAGAGAATCAGCAATGTAGCCTTAAGGGAGGAATTGAGTGATGTGGAATCCCTTTCAGATGAGCTTATTGACAGGACTCTATCTACTTTTCTACACCAAGTTGAGGATGGAACATGGACTACAAGTGGGTGGCCTCAAGTGTATACAGATTACTCAGTGTCCAAACTTGCTGTTAATGCCTATACAAGGCTTATGGCCAGGAAGCTTTCTGAGAGACCAGAAGGTCAGAAGATTTATATTAACTGCTATTGCCCAGGTTGGGTGAAGACAGCTCTTACAGGTTATGCAGGGAATAACACTGTTGAGGAAGGGGCTGATACTGGAGTGTGGCTTGCCCTTCTTTCTGTCCAAACATTCATGGGAAAGTTTTTTGCTGAGAGACGGGAAATTAACTTTTAAGCTGTTGCTTCTTGGGATTACAACAATTAACTTTTATACTGACTTTTGGAAAACTTCAAAGGAATATAAACATGGAATTTTTCTGTTGGCATTAGTTTGCTAGCAGGTGTATGTAAGTTACTCCTCACCCATGTAACCACTTTAAAATTCGTATCTGCACATTGTTGATAATTTAAAAAAGAAGAACAGATACACATTCTGAATTCTCAATACATTTGGGCTCACTTTTCTTCTTCCTATATTTGAGACGTGAAAACTTTCCTACTATTCCTGCTTCAAACGTGCTTCCCTGTGAGGCAGAGCTCAATTTTCAGTTTCTGGATCATAACATGTAACTTTAGTTGATAAGCTTATTATTTGGCTTAATTAAATTCTTAGTTAGTCTCCATAATATAGGTATCTTGATTTTAGTTCCTACTTTATATGTTGTTTCGGATTTGTCAAATCTACACAAAAAGAGGTTATATTTTACTATTTAAATATTTTTAAATATAAGAATAAATTTGTAAACTTACATTTTATTTTTAAAAAAAATTTAAAAAATCTCTCAAAATTATCACATTACTCATAAACTTTAATAATTTTTTCTCACAAATCCAGTTTAGCATACTCCAATTTAAATACATTCATTTTCTTCGTACTTTTCTCTTAAATCCTTGCAGATCTACCTCTTTAAATCTTCATACATCTCCATTTCCAATCTAAACACAATCTTATTCTTCTATTTTCTTATAAACTTAGCTTTCATTGTGTGATCATAATCAATAATTATGTAACATGTCCAGAAAATTATCTTATTAATGATGTTATGAAAGTGTCTCATTAATGATGATGCTTTGAAAATTGTGGTATGGATATATGTAGTCATTAATGATTAAACTAAGAAAGTGGTATATTTATAAGATTACATTGAAAAGGGTGCTATTTGTGGAGACTAAAATAAAAAAATATTTTAACTTTTTTATATTTACAAAGGTTGATGTGTGATGGAAGGAGTTAAATAGATGAAGGATTATTAACCTGTATAAAGAAATACGCTAACTTTAGAAATGGAAGTTAAATAGAGTTTTAAAATATTTTGCAGACTTTTCATGAATAAGGGTAGGAAGCTAAACAAATCTTTGTATGGTCTAAAACAATTCTCAAGACAATGGATTCATTGTTAGAATTGGTTTTGAATGTAACAAATATAATACTTGTGTCTATTTCAAGTTTATAGCGGATGTTATATTATTATTATTATATGTAGGCGATATTCTGATAACAAGTAATAATAAGCTTGAGGTACAAAAGGTTAAAACTAAGTTGAATAACAAATTTGAAATAAAGAATCTAAGAGTTGTTAGGAAGATATTAGGAATTAATATCACATACGACGTAACTTATTTGTGCTTGTCTGAGGAGAGCTATCTTAGAAAAATCGTTGATAAGTTTAGCATGACAAACTTAAAACATGTTTTCATATCGCTTGCTTCTCACTACAAACTAAATAGTGAACGGTCTTATAAAACGATGTAGGAACAATGTTATATAGAGAGTCTTCTTATGCTAATTCCGTTGGTTGTATTATATATGTTATGGTTTGCACACACCCTAACATAGTTTGTGTTGTGAATGTTATAAGAAGATTTATGTTTAAGCTTTTATAAGAGCATATTAACAAGGTATTAAGTGGATCTTAAATTGTTTGAAGTGTCACTCAGAATAGTCTTGGTTTATGCCACAAAATTAAAGAATTTCCAAAAAAAATTTGTTGGCTCAAACTTTACTAGATGTTTAATCCCTAGAAAGTATCTTACTAACTATGTATTTGAGGTTATGGTCTAAAAGGTCAATCTACAAACAATAGTAATTTTGTCAACAACCGAAACAAATTAAATAGCCATTATAGAAGGGGAATTGGTTTTCTGACTTTAAAGTATAATCAAGAAGATGAAGATGCACAACCAAACTGTCATATAATAAGGTAGCCAATAATTTATTTAATACGAAAAATGATAATGAATAACTAAAACAATGGTTTCGTCGACCCTAACCACAAAGGTTTGATGATGCAAATAATGTATCCACCATCATCGCCATAGCTCACAGAAACAAAGAGTTCCCACTTCACTTCTTCTAACCCTATTTGCATTCTGAATCCTCTTTCTCTTATTCATAGATGCAAACAACACAAACTGCAATACCTTTTCTTCCTCTTACTCTCAAATCAATCTCAGCATTAAAAGTCAACGCCCTTTTCTTTTTTTTCTAACCTCTTTTCGCGCTTCACTTTCAGTGCTAGATTAGACGAACATGAATCTTTTACCCGGTGCTGTAGCTCTCCTCGTTTTTTACACGCTGAAATTTCTCTACACAAATTTGTGGGTCCCACGGCGAACGGAGCGTCACTTCAAGAGGCAAGGGATAGGAGGCCCTGGCTACCGTCCGATCGTGGGGAACTCATCGGAGATCCGGCGGCTCTACGAGGAAGCCAAGTCAGAAGCGACCCCTTCGTTCGAGCACGATAACATCTTGAGACGCGTGGTTCCATTTTACGAAAGGTGGTCTCGCGCACACGGGAAAACTTTCTTGTACTGGTTCGGTTCAACGCCCCGGTTGGCGATAACTGAACCGGACATGGTTAAGGAGGTGCTCACCAATACGCGCGGTGAGTATGAGAAAGTTCCGTTCAACCCTCAGTCGAAGTTGCTCTTTGGACAGGGCCTTGTGGGCCTGGAGGGTCAACAATGGGCTTTTCATAGAAGGATTATAAACCTGGCCTTTAACGTTGAGCTTGTTAAGGTAACTTATTATTCTTCGGCCACTTCCTACCTATTTTTAGATATTTATAAATTGAGAAAGTTTAAATTGCTCATAGATTATAAACATTTTAATTGTATAATTCAGATATTTATTTTGAATTATTTAATTTAAAATTTAAAAATATATTCTATGATATACAATTAAAAATATATTTTACGGCTGAATCCATTTTGAATTATACAATAAGAATGTATTTTTAGATTATTAACCTGAAATATATTTTGGATCTCTAATCTAAAAATTTAAAATATATTTTTAAATTTTATAATATATTATGAATTATATAATTTAAAATTTATTTTTATATTACATCATTTGGATTGTATTGTAAAATTATATTATAGATAATATGAATATTTTAGATTTTTTCAACATTCAACATGAAAATGGAAGTGCAAAAATAAAATACAAATTGTTTGGTATTTTAGCAAAATCTGTTAAAACTAAAAGTGTTTTTCAGTTAAACATCCATTAGTTCAAGATGTGCAGTTTATTTTTAAATTTGTTTTTGTTAGCCTTTTTGTTTTAAAAATAATATTTTTTTATCTTTTTCTTTGATGCAAAATAAATTTCTTAAATTTTTAAAAGTTTTTTATTTCTTCACAAGTGTTTGATTCAGTTTCTCCTTTTAAGGATTTTTTTTTTCTAAAAAAAGTAGGTCAAACACTATTCTCAAACGATTTAAGGACGAAGCATATGTTAAATACTATAAATATTTTTTCTCCTTCATTTCCAATTAAATTTAGAGTTTTGCTGCTAACTTACATTATCATTGGACATTAAAAATTAACAGCGCATCAGTGTAATTTTGATAGAACAATAATGTCAAAAGTGTAGGTGTGTGTGTATATATATACTTTGTTTTGGTGATTAGGAAAAAAAGGAGAAAACAGTTCAGTGTAGGGAATAATAAGTAGTTAAGAGATGAATCATGAAAAGGGAGAATATTAATTAAAGAGTGAATGATGAAACTGTTGCAGGGATGGGTGCCAGATATTGTGGCAAGTGTGAGAAAGATGATGGAGAAATGGGAGGAGCAAAGAGGGGGAAGAGATGAATTTGAGATAGAGGTGCACAGAGACCTTCTTGATCTTTCTGCTGATGTTATATCAAGGACTGCTTTTGGCAGCAGTTATGAAGAGGGTAGGCATATTTTCAACTTACAGGAGCAACAAATGCACCTTTTTTCACAGGCAGTTAGAAGTGTCTATATCCCTGGATTCAGGTTACTTTCCCAACACTTTAATTTTATAAATATATATATATATATATATATGCTTGTAAGATGAAAATTACTTTCAATTATCTTTTGGGATCTCCAACACAATTTGTAAGTTGTTCCATTTAAAAGCTTGCTTTAGCTGAATTTAAGATGAGAAAAAACTGCATATAAATTTATTTGTTCCACGCCATAAATATTTGAAAACACAATTTCGTTACAGATGGCTCCAAAATGAAGTTTATGTTGTAGCTGGTATTTTTCCCTCTTCAGACATAATCATTGAGTTTAAGTGTTTGACAATAGGTATTTGCCAACTAGGAAGAACAGGGAGAGGTGGAGACTAGAAAAAGAAACACGTGAATCAATTCTCAAGCTTATTGAGACCAAGAACAATACGAGAGAAAATGCAAGAAATGTACTGAGTTCTTTGATGTGTTCCTACAAGAATGATGTTGGTGGAGAAGAAAAGTTACGGGTGGAAGAAATTATAGATGAATGTAAAACCATCTACTTTGCTGGAAAGGAAACTACAGCAAACTTGTTAACTTGGACACTTCTTCTATTAGCAAAACATCAAGAATGGCAAAGTAAGGCACGTGAAGAAGTTCTTCGTGTCATCGGACACAATCAACTTCCTGTTGCAGACAATTTAAGCGACCTTAAGATTGTAAGTTCATCTTTTGTTTCACTTGCCTTCTAGAGAATCAGTACAATGCATCTCTTTATTGTTAAAAAGAATATTATAATGCATTTACTCTGTTAAATACTGGTTAAATCATAGATGGTTGCTCTTTAGTCAACTGATCTACAGTCAAGTTTCAATCTAGATGCTACATAAGCATTATAAACTGAACCAGAGATGCAGAAAAGTTTGGCCATGGAGATAGAAACAAAAAGAAACATAAAATGAAAATATATGATTTGAGTGCAATCAATTAGGAATGTAGCTAAGATCTGCAAAATAGTGTAGTATATTGCTGGAAACAGAATGAACCAAACAATTAAGATCATGGGATAATTGGTATCCTTGAGAGCAAAATTCTGATCCATTTTCATTGATTATTGTTGGTTGACATTTCCCAACAGGTTAGCATGATAATTAATGAAACACTTCGGCTCTATCCTCCAGCAGTGATGCTGATGAGGCAAGCCTCTAAAGATGTGATGCTTGGAAGCATTAATGTTCCTGCCAAGACGCAACTCTACTTGGCATTGACTGCTGTTCATCTTGACAGAGAAATCTGGGGTGAAGATTGCCATAACTTCAATCCAACAAGATTTAGTGAGCCTCGGAAACATTTAGCTGCATACTTTCCTTTCGGATTAGGCCCTCGAACCTGTGTTGGGCAAAATTTGGCAATGGTTGAGGCAAAGATTGCTCTTTCTTTGATCATTCAAAATTACAGTTTTGTGCTATCTCCAAACTATGTGCATGCTCCTGTACTTTTTATCACTTTGCAGCCTCAGAATGGTGCGCAAATCATTTTCAGAAGGATTTTAGATTGATGATTGTTACTTCGTTTTCCCTTTTCTTTCCTTATGTGATTTTTAACCCTGCACGTGAGAAACACTGTAGCTATAACATTTTGCTCTTTTGACTTGTAAACCTCATGTAACCAGCTTTGATAACCAGTGAAACTTTTTCAGGTTAAAGCAGCATAAATTTAGTTGCATCCTCAAATATATACAGATTTGACTTGTGTGTTTACTCTTTCATTTCATTTTACTTCTTTGAAAATCGTGCATTGGGATGTGAAAAGAACAGGAATAGGTCCTACTTGAATTGCACAAATTCTGCAATCTTTGAATTTTGGATTAATTTTCTATGTTTTGTCGTAGTTGAGTAGTGTCTTGTCATTTTTAAATTTGGTCATATTCTTGTCTCCTTCTCATTGTATCAATGTCTCATAGTACTTTAATGTTTTGTGGGTTGACAATTGGATAATCTCAGATTTTTTATAACTATTAAACCACATAGTTGAAGCATAGTAGTATAAATTAAAATTAGAACGATACAGATTGAAGTATTAGAAACCTTTAACTAATCTATGTGGCTCAACCAAAAACTAGATAAATTACCCGATTGACTTTGTGCAAGCCATGACAAACGTTGAACATGTCACAACTAAACTTGGACACTTGTAGGAACACCATATAAACTCTTTGTGAAGTAAGACTCGAGAACTTAGTCTTTAAAAGAATGAAAAATTCTAATTTAGTTTAAGACTTTTAAGTGGGAGATGGAAATCTTACAGTGTAAATAAATAAGATAAACAATATATAAAGAAAAAAAATAATCTTAAACTCATTATTTTAATGTCTTTATTAGAGGTCGTAGTCTTTTATAAGAATTTATTCATGACTCATTAGTGTTGAATTTACCTAAAAACTTAAGACTTATCTAATCAATCTTATCATATAATTTGTATGACTAGTTACATTAAAACATTAATTATGGTATTTGATAAAAAAAAATCAATTCTACACCATGTAATAATTTGAGATTAATAAAACAGATATGTTTTAATATATGTAATGTTGGTAATTCAAGTGAGAGTAATATTGGTCAAATTTGCACCAAAGGATACAAACTAGTCAGACAAGTGAACTTCACAACATATTTCTTTTCACACTTCCTATTTCTACATAATGAGAGACTCACGCTCACAATTGTGTTGAAAATAGGAGGTTGATCAAGATAATCAAGATCAAGTGGGTTGAACTATTGAAGATGTTTTGATGATGAACCTTGATACTATTGAAAATCTTCTATTGTATGTTAAAATTGCAGTCCTTAAGTGTGTGTTGCATGTAGAAAATGTATGAATTTAAGTTCTAGAAAGGAAAAATGAAACAACCTCAAGTGATTTGCAATTTTTAAAAAAAATAAGCAAATATGATGTGTAATACTAATTATCATCATGATGATAATCAATTATCATTAATATTAATTGATTATGGATAAGTCAACACAAGTTATTTCAAAACCATACTTTTATTACATAATTGATTATCTTTCTAAATAATTAATTAAGTGTTGATTTTGTTGGATAGTTTTAATTAAGTGTTGATTTTGTTGGATAGTTGAAGCTTGCATTTGATGAATCCAACTCACTTGAAGAATAAAGATCAATCTTTTAGAGAAGATGTTCTTATATGTGTTTTTGTACTTTTGTATATGTCTATTTATGTTTATCAAGGTAAATAATCTATGAAAATCCAAGAATTATATTTTGAAATATATTTTTTAACTGTTCAGAATTTAGTGTTGGTATGGATTTGAATTTTGTTTTAATATGTTAAAATTACTTAAAACCTCAAAAAAAAAATGTAGAGATCTTTAATCTATTAAAACTTTTTATTTAACTGGTTGAAATCTCTTTAAAAAAAAATTGTAGAGATCTTTAATCTATTAAAACTTTTTATTTAACTGGTTGAAATCTCTTTATTTTAAAGATGTTGTTATCTTTTATGTTTTTAATATATTAAAGTTTTGAATTAATCCATTGTTTTCACTTAAGTGAAATCAAACAATTGAATCGAGTTTTTAATCATTAAAAACAGCAAAATATAGTTTTAAAATATTTTTCTATGAGGATTATAAAATGTATGTTAAAAACTTTTCTAAAAAGAATCTTTTAAATTTTCATAAAGAGAGAAAATTAATTTTTTGATAGCACAATTTACTTTGAGTGGATATTTTTTATTATTGGAGCTTTCTTTGGTTACTTTCTTTGATTGTAGAAAGTTTACATGAATTTCCACAACCTGACTTTATTTGTTGTAATTCAAGTGTAGTTGTTCTTTAATTCAATTGTTTATGAGAATTTTGTATAGAAATTGGATAGGGTTTCTTTGTTGCTTGTTGTAAATACTTTTTTTATAGTGATATCTCAACTCATGTGGCTAAGAGACTGGATGTAACTTTTGAGGAAGAGTGAACCAATATAAAAATTTGTGTGTGTATCTCATGCTCTCTCTCTCTTTACATTCATGTAATCAAATTTTAAGTGTTTCTTGTGTGTTAATAAATTTAATTGATTAATTGAATAATATGATAAAAAGTAATTAGATTTTTCATAAGATTCTCATTTTAGTTCATATTTTAAAGAAAATTTAAAAATTTCAATTCACCCCCCCCCCCCGGGGTCTTGGACTCAGCCTACATTTCTAACAAATTTATATTGGTTGCACGTTTAATGGATTATCACTTAACATAATTGATTATTCTTTTGAAAGTAGAAAAACTTTTCTTGGGCATTTAATCAATTGGGAAGGAACATAATCAATTATTTTGTTCAAATCTTATTTCTAGATCAAGCGAAGAACAAAATAATAGATTATCACTTAGCATAGTTGATTAAGTCAAAATTGAAATGTCTTTATAGATAGTTTTTAAGATTGCCTTTGGACAAGAAATATTTTTCAAAGCTCATACACTTTAAGATATTCATAAACATTGTTAAGAAAAGCTTCAAGAACATCATTTTCTAATAAATAATTGAAAAACTCTTGAAAGGGTTGTGCATTCAATATTTTTCTTAGACTTAGTTGATTCAAACCTTAGTACTAATCACAAACAAGTGATATCTTTCTAGTTTCTTTTATTGATTTGTATTTCACCTGTATTGTTGTGTTTCTAATAAGTTTATGCACAAGGTATATAGTATCTCTTAATGGTTGTTCAAGAGGTTGTTAGTTTCATTATTGGGAGTTTGCTTGCATGTTTCACAATTGTGTTGTAGTTGTAATATTAATATTTCTTAATAGTGAAAAAGCAATCATTCTAAAGTTGAGTGATTGTTATTAGATGTTGAATCGAAGATATCTTAACTAGTTTAAAAGATATTGTGTAATATCTTTATTCCTATATTTTTTTTTCTTGTCCAAAAGATTTGAAGTGATTGCTAATGATGTCATCTTAATGGATTTGATGTCGAAATATTGACATTTTCCGTGAGATTCGAAACAAGGTTCCGAAGATGAAATCTCGTTCCTCTGACTTCGTTTAGGAGAATATGTTCCCCTCAGACCTCGATTAGGGGGCGTGTTCTAGTACGTCAAATAGTCTCACATTGCTTAGGAGTTGAGGTTAAGGGCAATTTAAATATACATTTCTCCTTTAACCCTCTAAGCCGCCTTTTAAGGACTAAATCATGACAAAGTTTCAAAGCAGACAATACTTCAGATGTAGTGATTGACCCTAGTGATGACATCTCAACAGACTTGAGGTCAGACCATTAACACGCTACAAGAAAATCATTAAATAAAACTAACTTTAGAGACAAAAAAATAATTATTCATTATATTGATTAACTTAGATACTATTTTAGAGATTAAAAAAATTATTGGTATCTAAAAGTAATTTCTATTATTAATAAAATGTATAAATTAGTTTCTAAATTAGTGTCTAATTAGCTATCAACTAATTTATATTCTAAAATTATTAACTAATTAGTATATCTTCCTCTCTTAATTCTCTGAGACGTCTTTTAAAAACAAAATCGTAATGAAAATATGAACTCTAAAATAGACAATAACAATAATATATCAACGAAATTAAATTCGGAATAATTGTATTGTTATTGAATGTATTGTTTTAACTAATACTTAAAGCAAACAAGTAGGTAATCTAGTCAAACAAGAAATAATTTAAATGCTCATTATAATTTTAAGAAATACATGATATAGAGTATAAATAAACATTTTTATTAATTTCGAAAACAAATTTGATGAAATGTGTGGGACTTGGAAGAAGCAAAAGGGCATTTGGAGGGTAATTTCGTATAAAACATGTAAGATGATGACGTGTGGTTTACGCGCGAGAGTTGAAGTGAATTTTGTTGGTATTCCCACCTTTGGACCTTACTTAATAAAGCTTTATTGCATTGGAAAGATAAAATAAAAAAAATGAAGAAATGATGGTTGGATCCACAAAAAGTCAACGGGTTCAGTGGTGGTCCCCACTGCTTTTCTTGCTCAGTGCTCTCTCCGCGTGTTCTTCTCATTGACTGTGTCACCATCGGCGCACTTTTTGCTATCTTCCGCCCCACTTTCATAACCTGCACTCCACCTTATTTTATCCCTAATCACTTCCCCCTTTCAAATTATCCTTTTTCTACCTTCCAACTTTTTTCTTCTTCATTCAAAAACTTAGATCATCTTTTTCATTTCAGCTATTTATTAAATATAAATAACTAAATAATTTTTCTATTAAAAAATATCTTTACAATTTTAGTTAATTAAGATTATTCTTATCGAATATGACTTGAGTATCCGGATTGTAGGAGGGAATCAATATTTTCTATAAAAAATTGTTGAGTTTTATGGTTATAAATTGAGTAGTACACTTTTTTGACTAATTAAGACGGTTAAATATACACATGGTTACTAAATGCTTCATGTATTTTAGTATTAAGTAATACAAATATTCTTATTATCTTATATCTTAATTAATTTTATTTGTACTTGTAAAGGTCCTAGATATTGTAAAGGTCCTAGATATTGTAAAGGTCCTAGATAGTACCTATTAATGATTGAACAATTGGTTATTCTCCTTCGATCGCGCTTTTCTTCCTCTTCTTCTTGGGAGTTCGGTTTCAACGCTAGGTCAGAAGTACCTACAAAATGTTATCTGACGTTAAAGTGAGTTCGGTATTTAGGTGCAACTAATGTAGTAATAAAGATGTACATTTGTTCTTGTATAACATGCTTATTCATATAGTTTGTAACAGGCTTTATCATTGATGGACCGTTTTTAATGTGTTTCATCATAAAAATAGAATTACTTGATTTGTTGCATATCCTTTTTATTTTTATGTACTTACATTAACTGGTTGAATGATCTTTGATACCAAGTATTAACTGGTTCGTCTGATCCAACCAATACATTATTTATTTTTTAAATTTATATTTTTCCTAACGATCTTCATTACTCATCTAAATTTTTTTTGCTTATTTTTTACTATTTGTTCTCCTAAAATTCCAAAACCCTAGATCGTGACTTGTTCAATCCCTTAAACACGAGATGTTTTTAAAGTATAAAAAAAAAACAATTCTCCTGTATTTTGATAAAATTACACAAATTAATATGATTATTTAATTCAAGTTAAGGATGTAATTATCTATTTTATGTGTTTTGAACATATGTTTTCAACAAATCACAAAATCAGGTCAAATAAGTGACAAAATGCAAAAGTTATAAATAATAATTTCTCTTATGTTGGGGTACTCATTTTGGGTGCCGAGTATTCAAACATATATAAAGTAACTGAGGCAAAATAAATAATTTTTATTTTCAATAAGAAAAAAATTATTAATAGCAAGACTCATTATTTCATCATCCACAAATATTATTTATTTTACCCTTTTATTTATCCATTTAAAAAACAAAAAACAACTCTCAAATCAGGTTTTTTTTTTATAACTATCCATAGGAAGCCAAAATCCTTTCACAAGTTTGGATCCTAAAGACTGGTTATAATAAGACTTTGTCATATTTCACAAGTTTTTCACCCTCCTTAATCATTCACATAATTAAAAGATAAAATTTTAGGAATAAGAACATGTTTTGAATTTTAAGTTGAGATATTTAAACTAACTTTTATATTCTATTACTTTTGTTCATACATATATATAATTAGAAGCAATATTCATTTTAAACTCCATTTTACTTAAAAATGATATTTCATTTCAATAAATTATGTTTTTCTTTTCAACTTTAGCTGAGTTAACTTAATTTAATTCTCTAACTAAAATCCAAACACACATCAAATTTCTCTTAATAACTAACTTTTTATTTCTCATTGTTCTTTTTACAAAATTAAAAATAATGCAATTTAATAGTATATTTTTACAGCATACTCTAGATATCCAAATCACAATTATTACATTTAAAAAAAGAGTTAAAAACCATTTTCAATGAAATTGATTCTGCAAGTGCTTATAGTTGAAAATACATGCATGTTTGATCATAAAAGAATTATGCAGTAATGATATAAACCAATTATATTCAATAATTAAAAATAATAATTTATATACGTTTTAAGATATTTTTTTTATAAAAGTCAACAATGGCATTATTCATCATAATAATTTGTTAATGAAAAAATATAAAATTATTATATATTACCAGTGAATTATTTATTATGTTTATAAATAAAATTTTCACCAATTCTTTTAAATTGTGATTTAAAGAGAATATTCACATGGATAAATTTTGACTCTCGTATCATTTCTATTACAAGAGTAATTATATGATATTTTAATTTATTTTGTAGTTTCATTATTACATTCTTTTTAATATTTTTTGGTAACTTTCAAAGTAACAATTTTATTAAATTCTATTTTAACAATATTTTTTTAAAACTTAGATATAAAATTATTTTTTATTCTGAACTTTAATAAATAAAATTTTAAAAAATTATTAAAATGAGAAAATTGTATTACATCATCATCCGTCTAATCAGATCTTAATTAATATCGAAGTAAATTAAGATAATACAATTTCTATTAATTCAAATACACTTAAATTATGTGAATGATTTTTATTTTTTTTTAACGTGACACAATTTATCCATTCTAATAATTTTAATAATTAATTTTTAAAATTATTCTAGGGTAAAAAAAGGGATTGAAGCATGGTATAATTGGGAAGAGCACATAGGAGAGAGAATAATAAAATGAGGGATTTGGTGAGAATTGCAAAACTCCACTTTCCCCTTTTCTCATACCACTCTCTCACTTCTTATCATTATTCTTTTCACTCCCATTTCCTCAACGCGCACACCACCACTCTCACTTCTCTCTCTCTCTTCTCACTCTCTCACACACACTCCCCAACAAAAATCAATAAAATACAAAAGGTTAGTTACTCTTCTCTTCCTTCCACCATCTTCCAACCCCAAGCCATGGAGGGTCTTCCACAAGGCTACCGTCCCAACGTTGGTGTCTGTCTCATCAACTCCGATGACCAGGTTTCTATCCCCTTTTTTTCATTGTGTTTTTTTTTTTTGCCAAATATTAATGCATTCCGTTAATTTGTTTTGGTTGTTAAATCTCCTGTTTCGGTGATCTCTACGGTCTATGGAGATTAGTGTCATAACCTTCGGTTATGGAGAAAGCTTGTCTACAGAAAAAAAAAATATCGTTTCTTAGTTGTGGGAGACAGTGGTGTGTTTCTGATCTTAAATTTGTGTTATGTTCATGTGGGTTTTTTTTTATGTGGATTTAAATTAGCGGTTTAAGAGCTGGAAGAGTTAAATTTTTGCTTTTTCTAAAAAAGGATTTTTTGTTCTGATGTTAATTTGTGTAATTTAATTCGTCTACCGTAAAGAAGGACCCAAGTTAGATTAATATCTTAGAGAAACACTCTCCGGTTGATTTGTTTTTATTTTTAAATTTTTTAAGCAAAGTGTTTTCGTTTTCTAGATTTGAAAATTTTTGAGTTATTCCTTGGAGGAACTAAGATCCTTTGCTTTGTTCTGTTTTCATTCACACCCTTTCCTTGTCTGATGAGCATTTTTAAAATGAGCAAGTGAACTGGGATTTTGGATTTGATGTTTTTGTGGGTTTTTATTGTACCTTTTTGGGTTTTGTGTATTTAGAGATTTTGCCTTCAGGGTTTATTATACTGTATGATTTTAGCTTGTTCAGTGAGTCGGAGACAAGAATGTTTTGAAAGTAAAATACTTTGTTTCCTTTCCAACATTGTGTTCAGCAATTTTGTTACGTGATGGTTGTGTGTGTGAGCAAGGGGAATTGATGTTTTGTTTTTGTTTTTCAGATTTTTGTGGCTTCTAGGTTGAATGTCCCAGGAGCATGGCAAATGCCTCAGGTGAGCTTAGGTTATGTACTATACATTCTTTTTCCTTTGCCTAACATTTTTTTTTCCTTAACATTAATTCGTGTGATTTGTATAACTTGAAGAAAGATCTTTGATGAGAAGGCATTGTGTAGTGCAGAACCTTATTTTTTTGGGGGGAGCATCGTGTAGTTTTTTTTTTCACATATATACTAGTCTGGTCATGCTGGTTTTTTAGTAGATGAGTACTGTTGCGAGCAATCATTACTGTTACCTTAGTGGTGAGAGCTTGCTAGTGCTTCTCATTAATATCCCTGTCTCTCTCCTGTTGAAGTTGACAACATAGCAATGTTTACAATGCTAAAGACACTGTTGTGTCACATTCCCATATCTCTTTACCATAAAGGAATCTTTCTATATGTGCTGTCATATTGCTTACATAAAAAAAAAAAATACTTAAATGCATTATCATTATCAGTCACCATCCATTTTTCACGATACAAAAAAACTCCTTATGTATCTAGGTTTATCTTGGCTATGCAGTATACTGAAAATCTTGCTTCCAGAAAGAACTTGTATTGTACTATTATTGAAATTATAGAATTTCGGAGGATAAATTAGAGTAAAAGAGTAAAGGGAGACTAAATAGTTTTCTCAATTTTTTATATTAGGTTGATATGATGCCCTTTAACTTATTACTAATAATTATGCCATGTACTACTGTATAAACCCAGCCCAATAAGGTTAAAAACTTAAGTGCTCTAAATTTTTTGGTTTTGGCACCATTAACCGGAATTCAAAATCATAGTCTAGTGGATTCTATGTGGAAATTTTTAATCTTTGCAGGATTATTAAAAAAGGACCTTTCTACTGCTTGTAATAAATAAATCATTTTCTATCACTTTATGGTATTAAAATTTTCAGTCATAATTGACTGTCTTTGGGGTTCTTAGGGGGGAATTGAAGAAGGCGAGGAGCCCAAATCTGCTGCCATTAGGGAGCTTCGAGAAGAAACTGGCATAGTATCTGCTGAGATCATTGCTGAGGTTTGTGCAAAATCTTTCCTTTCCTCATTTGGATTTAGTTTTTTCTGCAAAAGCATCAATTCATATATTACCTAAGCTTTATGTATAGGTCAGTGATATCTTAGAACGTTCAATTAATTGAGTTGAATGCAGTTTTACCATTGTGTAACAAAATGAACAAAAACAATGTCTGTTAAAGCATGAAACAATTCAATTTAAACACCCATCATTTTGATAACTGGGTGAATTTAATTTTTCCTTGCAATTGACCTAGCTTGTGCATTGCAGGTTCAGAAATGGTTGACATATGACTTCCCTCCTGCTGTGAAGGCTAAAGTCAATCGCCTTTGGGGAGGTGAATGGCATGGACAGGCGCAAAAGTGGTGTGTATTTCATTTTACTTATTTCATGTGCTTAGTTCAGTGCTAACTTCTGAAAACCAGTACTTTCTATTGGTTCTTCAGTTGAGTGTTTCAATGCATATATCCTTTCAAAATTATTCTTTTTCTGACATTGGTTATGAACATTGGATAGGTTTCTTATGAGATTAACAAAAGATGACAGTGAGGTCAACTTGGCCAATGGGGAAGCAGAACCTGAATTTGCAGAGTGGAAATGGGCAGACCCTGAAGAAGTTATTGAGCAGGTTGGTTAGAAAAAAGCTAGATTTGAAATAGGTATAATTTTTCTTCATTTTGAAAAACTAACTACTGATAACTGATTACAGGCAGTCGACTACAAGAGACCAACCTACGAAGAGGTTATAAGAACCTTCAAGCCTTACTTTCAAGGGAGTGCAATATCTGGCAAATGTAAATCAACAAAGTGGTGAATGTTATGAGTGTGCATTGTAGTTCAATCCATTTTCTTATCTAATTTCAGAGTTTCGATAGCACTCAGCTATTTGTAAAGGGGGATGATAGTTAGAACTGTCTATTAGGTACTTGCCTTCTTGTAATAATAAGCTATGTGCAAATGCCTAATTTCTATTTTAAACCTTGCTGCAAGGAGGATTGTGAATGTGTATAGAATAATTGTTCAATAAAGTAGGAAGTATCGTGCGGCAGAATAGTGTTCGTGACTAAGTGTCAAGGTATTACCAGTGGTTTTATGATTTCTACTTTGTACATAATGTAAGATTTGGTTATGGCATAAACTAGTACTGTTTAGGTTAGTTTTGGTGTTTAGATTGGTTTAATGTTCTGGTTTAGGTGTAGGGTACTGGTTTTGGTAGCCATGTTCCAATTTAGTACTGATTTGGTTTAGCTTTCTTGTTTAGTGTCTATAATTTTGGTGTTGTTTTGGAGAGTTTTTCTGCTTTAATATTCGTTTTGGGAGTTTGGACTTTCTCCTCTCCTAATCAATCAAATTACGAAAAGGTCAATTGAGTAGTTCATTCATGAAGAAAGCCAACGAGTTATGGTTAAACCAACTGTACCAAAAGTGGGCAAATTCTTCTTGCACCATACCAATACCAATTCGAACCTGTACCTTGTCATTTTTTCAAAATTATCCTCTATTTCGAATTTGAAAATTTGAAATTCAAAAAATACAATTTAAAAATCAAAATTTTATTCTGGAAAAGTAAATTCAAAATGCAAAAAATACATTTTGGAAAAAAAAAATCCAGAATACAATATTTAGAAATACATTTTGAAAAAAGAATTTTCAAAATTCAGAAATATGTTTTGGAATGTCTATCAAAAACTTTTATAATATATATATATTGGAATTGTATTCTCAAAAAGGGGTTTTGCAAGTATTTTTTTTATTCACACTTTTTTTCTTTCTTTCATTTAAGGTCATTTTCATCATTTTGTAGGGGTTGTTTAGTCATTTCATTGACAAATTGGGTGGATGGTTTCAATTGATATGGTTCAGGTAGAATTTGCCCCCAAAAGTGTCACAATGTTTTGAACATTTAAGCTCTCAAACCCTTCTCCATAACAAGTATATATTGCATTTAGTTTTTAGAGAGGGTTATCAAGTAGTTTATAGTAAAAATATGGTCTACCATTTTTGCAAATCAAAGTAGATAATGTTTTGAATTTAAGGTTTAATAGATTGGACACTTTGCATTCCGTCAGTGATAGAAACAATTAGGTCAATTTTTTTGGCACCTTAATACATTTTCCTCATTATAAATGTGAAAAAAAATTAAATTGTCAATGGATTGAAAATATTAGGAATTGCATAATCTTGAACTTTATATTATGCAATCTCAAATTCAAAAATATATTTTGATTTGTAAAATCTAAAAATTTATTTTAGATTATAGATTGAAAAAAATTCTAATTTTACAATTTGAAAAATGTATTTTAGATTGTGTAATGCAATTATATGTTTTCAAATTATTTAATCTTAAAATGCATTTAAGATTATGTAATGAGAAATGGGTTGTTTGTTCCTGCACCTCCCTATTGGCACTTCCATAGGTTACGCAAAAAGACAATTTATCCTTAAAAAATACATTTAGGATTCTACAATCAACATTTTTTTTTTCTATTTACACCTCCCATATTATAGAATCTGAAATGTATTTATGGATCTGAAAATATATTTTGGATTCTATAATCTAGAGTATCTTTTTCCTTTGAATAAATACATTATGGATTATAGAATCTAGAATGTATTCTCAAATCCATAAATATATCATGGGCTGTACAATTCATAACATCCTCTTACTATAATGTGTATTTTAGATTGTAAAATTCAGAATGTAATTTTAAAATGTATTTCGTATTGTACAATCCATAATACATATTATAGTAAAGGATATTACGAATTTTACAATGAGGTATACACACAAAAAAAGTGTATGAAAAATAAATATTAAAAATACCACAAAATTTATCTTAACCACCAACTGTTGACCACTACCAACCATCGACTACCACAACCAACTAATACCACTTGAAAAATGAAGAAGTTACCACACTCTCCCAAAAACCCTAACATACACTCATAAGGATAAGATTGAAATTAAAAAATAGAGATATAAAAAGAACTTATATATGAGACGTCGAAAGAATTTGCCTGAGAAAACTTAGAATTCCAAAAATAAATTTTGTATTATATAGTCCACAAAATAATGTTGGATTATACAATATAAAAATTTATATATTTAAAAATATATTTTAAATTTTATAATCTATAACCTCTTTATAGCCTCTTTTAGAATGCAACAAATAAAAAAATTTAAATATAGATGATTTTAACTTTTTTAACACCCTCGTATAAATGCGTGAAGAAAACAAATGGGACTAGAAGAAGAATAGCCTTCTTCTCATTCTATTTACCTTCTTACTATAATGGTGGTGAACCATGCTAGTGAAAAATTAATGTTTTTAGACATTTAACCAAATATTTTTTCAACTTAATAGGAAAAATGCGCAACTTGCTTCACACTATTGTTTCCAAGAATCTTCTTCAAAATTGTGTAGAACTATAATTGTGTTGAAATAGAACTATGCAGGAATAGGATCATGCAGAACAAAATTATGCAAAAATATGCAATAGCTCTTCCTTAATATCAAGGAGAAGAAGCATTTTGCTACAGAGTTTTTGGGTTGTGACAGAAAATTTTGTAGGTACTTCAACCAAGTGATTCCAAGTCTCACATAACTTGGAATATGTTAGTTATGTTGGTCTTGAAGAAAGCGTTAAGTCTTAAGTGATGATGTTTTGATGATAAAGATGTTGTAGATTTGTTTAGAATTTTTTAAATTTTACTGTAATTATTGTTTAATTTTTTCACACAAAGATATTCAAAAGATCAACAACCATTTTAAAAATGAGTTATGAAAATAGAAAAAAAAATGTTTTAAAAGGTTTTAAGAACAAAATAATTGATTAAGGTTTTTAGATTAAATTATTTTTGATGATGTTTAAAATAGTATAATCAATTATTTGTTGTTTAATCGATTAAAGTAGAAAGTTGGAAAATTTGATATCAAGAGTTTCATAAACTAAAATGTGTCTTAATCGATTAAACCACAAAATATTGTAACTATTTTTCAAAAGGATAATCAAACAATAACTTATACAATTGATTAAAAGCATTAGTTTTAATTTTAAATTAGTATTTTCAAAATTATATAAATAGAGTACTTGGTTTATTATTTTTAATATACACTTTTACGAACAAAAGTAATGTTAATTGAGTTTTCTAAGCATTTTTCTCATACTCATTTGTGCTTTCAAGATTTTTAAATTAAGATTGTACAATTGTTGAATCATATGTGCTTTTCCTGTGAAATTGTGGTAATATCTTTTTGTATTTTCTTGTTGTAACTAGATTGTTCTAGTGTTTTTTCTTGGTGATCAAGGGTTGATAAAATATACATCCTCTTATGTCAAGGTTTTTTGTTTGATATCCTTCTGAAATTATCCAGGAGTTGATTCTTTTGTGATAACTTTGTGAAGTTAGTGAAACCAACAATTTTAAGGTTGAATTTTTTAGACTGGATGTAGGATCTTGTTGATATGAGTTAGTATAAAATCTTTTGTGTAATATGTTAGAACAAAAGTTCAACACCTTGCATTTTTTATGAAGTGCTTAACCTAACAAGGTACGTAGCTGCATTTAATAAGATAAATATTAGATTATACAAGTGCATCATTTGACAGATGATCAAAGCATTGAGCAAACTACCAACTGCATCTAATAGAAGATTGATTAATATTAGACGATAAGTAGAGACTAAGACTATAAGATGACTTAACTCTAAATATTCCTGGAGCTTAAAGTATGTCATTCAGAGAATGTCTTCAATGTTTGTCATCAAGATGGATCGCACTAAAGCAACGCATCTTTCAAATATCTCTTAGGTTTCGATCAAAAGTTACAATATCTGCCAACTCTCCTGACACGAGCTATTTTCTCCTGACATAGTGTACACTTTTATCATTGTTTAATGTATTGGCTTTTATGTATTTGCACTTAGAAAAAATTGCAAAATTTTTAGGACTACTTATATGAAGTTAAGAAACATATAAATGGACTAAGCAATACTCTAAATAACTTAGAAGATTCATAAAAATCAAAGCTAAGTAAATCTTTGTAAAGACCAAACCAAATTGGTAAAAAAATTCAAGCAAAACATGTTATAGAAATGCCTAGAATATTCAATTGATTCAAGAAAATTGGAAAAAGTAAATGAATAAATTAAGAACAAAATTAGGAATATAACATATAAGGAAAACAAACTAACCTAAACTTAAAGAAAATATGAACAAGACGAAAATTAAGACAAGAAAGAAAAAAAAGATTTGATGTCTTGAAGAACTCCAACTAGGATTTGATACTAAAATGGTGGAAGACACATTCTCCTCCAAACAACAAAAGAATCTTGGAGAGCAGCAAAAGACTTTTGGAAAGTAGCAAAAGAATCTTAGAGAGTGGAAAATTCTTAAACTTTCCCGAAGTTTCTTAAGAAATACAAAACTTCTTCTTATAAGGAAGAATCATTGAAGAAGAATCAAGACAAGGTTACTCCCATGTTTGACCTAAAAGAATAAGAAGAATGCAAAAAAAGCTAATTTAATTCTTATTCAATCAAAGGTAAGTGTTACACGAACCGATGAATCTTATTTATAGATGTCTTGCCCCTTGGTACTCTTTGACACAAAAAAGGTGGGACTTAAGATGCACAAAGTGAGTGTCCCATTATAGCTCACTAGTGTCTCAAATAAGCCTAATTTTGGCTTCTCTCAAGTGATGCGAGACTCCATGCTTCATGTGCCTCCTCTCCATGACTTAGTTAATTTCGCTAGGGCTCCTCCATTATAGCTCACTAGTGTCTCTACAAATCCTACACAAATACAAGGGTTTATACACCTATACAATTTGTACAAACTAAAAAAGAAAGAAGAGAAATCCCAGTAATCTACACTCTAAAGTAGGAGAGTCAACTTCTTCGAAGGTCCTTCTTTTTCTATTATGGACCTCGTCAAAGGCCCAATATATTGTCTCACAAATGGTTCTCCATCAAAATGCATTTTCAAAGTATCGAAACACTGCAAAATTATTGTGCTCAAATCCTTCTTTTCCCTTAAGTTTTGTAAGAACACTATTTGTGTTCATTCAACAATCTAAAGACAATCATTACATTTGTCATAAGGCATTATCTACCTTTCTAGTGAGCAAAACCTATGACCTTTTAGACTATACCTTTTTATAAAACCTTTGTGTTTTAGCTAGAAGTGGTTGCGTCCAAAGAAAACTCAGTTTTATCTAGGAGTGAATACATTTAGTCTTAGTCAAATGAGAGTGTTATATAGAATACACAATCTTAGCTATAAGTGATTGTTGTTCCAAATGACACTCTGAGTTATTTTACAAGGAATGACTAAGGTCTAAAATAATACTTGGATTGTTATCCAAGAGTGGTTAAATTCCAAAAAGTACTTTAGTTGTTTAACCATGAGTGACTAAGGTCTAAAACAATACTCAATTTGCATATTTGTGAAATTAGTCTACTTAGTGGAACTCGATCAGTTGATTGACATAATATGCTTTTATAGGAAAACTAGTATACAAATATCAAGAGTAAAATACTCTATGTTATTTTTAAAGGAATGACTAAGGTCTAAAACAATACTCGAGTTGTTATCTCAAAGTGGTTAAGTTCCAAGAAGTACTTGGTTTAACGAAGCAAACACTTGTATCTTATACACAAACATGATTATGTTTTATACTTTGTCATTTTTAGCATTTAACCAAATTACAAGAGTTGAACTTTTCTCTAACAATCTTGTAAGAGTTATGATTAAGATATGAACAATAAATAATGTCAAAATTAGATTGTCACTATAATAACGAGTTAATTTTTTATATAAGAATGCTACTTGGATGTTGATTGATAAACTTAAAAGAGAAAACTTGTTTACAAAAGTCATTCAATGATATCTTAAAAGCCATATCACTTTTAAGACTTTCTTTACAAATTTTATTTTAATACAAAAGTCTTAAAAATTCATACTTTCATTAATATTTTATTTCACTATTGATAAAAATATATGTATAAAATAATAAAATAATATTTTAATTTTATAACTTATAGTCTTAATTTTTTTTTTTTCATATTAGCATATTTTAATGAAAAGATCTTATAAGACTAAAATATTAATTTTATAACCTAGAGTTGATCCCCAAATAAAAATACTTTCATAACGTCGGAAAAAATTGTTAAGAAAAGTATTATCCTTGTTAGATAAGATTTTATGACAATAGAATTTTTGTTTTAACACATTGTTCTTAATATATATATATATATATATATATATATATATATATATATATATATATTAACAAATTTAAACTAATAAAATAAAATATTAAAAAAATATGTTTAATTTTTGTGTGAATATTATATTTTTTAAAA
>Ga0123342_1003102_pt1 | contig 27004 bp, 13 predicted proteins | sample Turbeawhitnodule_FD_89960 | JGI IMG/M metagenome (GOLD analysis project Ga0123342, IMG submission 89960) | Root nodule microbial communities of legume samples collected from Mexico - Turtle bean Mexico white nodule | ecosystem: Host-associated > Plants > Roots > Nodule | place: Mexico: Nepantla...
ATATCTCGAGATATTGTGATTTCTGCTGGCCCAAGGAGTTTTTGCATTATCATATTTATTGTTGTGCACACTTTTAGAAAAAATTTCTGTTAATGGGAATTATTTTCTTCTATCTTTAACTCTCTTCTATGTTTGTTGTAGTACCGTTTTCTGCATGGTCTATTAATCTTTACAATTTTTATTGCTTATTTCGTCAAATAGAGTGGTTGCAATTTGATGAAAGTGTCATAAATGAACATAGTATCACAAACTGTACTCTGAATCAACATTGCATGAGTTTATTTCCAGGTTGCAGATTATAATGTTGCAGCTGCACAGCAAGGCATTATTTACATCGATGAAGTTGATAAGATTACCAAAAAGGTTCCTCCCTGTTTTTACTTTTCCCTCCATCTGCCAAATTTCAAAACCAAATGTTTGTCTGCTGTTTTCTACATCTACTCTTTACATTTCAGGCGGAGAGCCTTAATATCAGTAGGGATGTTTCTGGTGAAGGTGTTCAGCAGGCATTACTAAAGATGCTTGAGGGAACGGTTAGTTCTTTTCATGTGATCAACATTGAAAGTTAGTGGATAGTTAACAAAGCTGTTTTTTGTTCTAATTTTGTATTTTAGCTTCATTTATATTGATCTTGTTGCATTCTTCCCAATCAAGATTGTCAATGTTCCTGAGAAGGGAGCCCGAAAGCATCCCAGAGGTGACAATATTCAGGTATGTGTATATTAGTATTTTGTGCTTTACTGTTTTAGGTATTTATATGCTTGTTGGGACTTATATTTAAGGTGCTGGTACATGGGCACAATGACATTTCAATATTTAAGAGTGTCCTTTGTTCTAAACCTTTGAGAGAGCTTAACTGATCTCTCTTGTTCTTTTTCTCTCTTCATTCTCCAATTTGTTCAAATGTTTATGTATATATGCACTTTGGCTTGGCTGAATTTACTTTCTGGTATCCTTTTATATTACTTAAGAGGCTTCTGTAGTCCTCATTTTATTTATATAGAGCCATCTGTTTGTCTTCACAGATTGACACAAAGAATATACTTTTCATTTGTGGAGGAGCCTTCATTGACTTAGAGAAAACAATCTCAGAAAGGTTCACATATCCTGAAAATTTAATAGTAATGACATTGATAATATGGAGTATCAAGTGTTTCTGTATCTAACTAGTAACTTTTGATTCCCCTTCAGGCGTCATGATTCTTCTATTGGATTTGGGGCACCTATACGTGCAAACATGAGGACTGGTAAAGTCACAGAAGCTGCTGTTGCATCATCCTTGTTAGAAACTGTAAGTTTCGTGAGGCAGATCTTCTAACCATAGAGGCTTTTACTAATCTCACTAGATTCAACTTGGATCTTTACAATTTTTTAAATTATTATTTTGCAGGTTGAGAGTAGTGATCTTATTGCTTATGGTTTAATACCTGAATTTGTTGGACGGTTTCCTATCCTTGTTAGTTTGTCGGCTTTAACTGAAAATCAACTCATTCAGGTAGTCTTTGTGTGTAACAATTCAACTTTGTTGCTCAGAAAAATTGTACCTGTAATGCTTTTCTTATTTGGCTTTGTTCACAACTGAATGATGTATCATGTAGTAGATTAGATATCTTTTGATTGATTAAATAATTGGATGGGAAATGGTTAGAAGGTCAGAAGGACTGGTATTCTCACGAACAAAGAGTATAGACTGAAATGACATTGTTTTTACCTTTTTCTTTTTCTTCATAAGTCAATTAAATTGTGTGGTATAATTTAATTGCTTTTTTTAAGACCTTACAAGGTCATTTTTCTTTCTACCTAAGGCCATTAATGATTTTATCTTTGTATAGGTCCTCACAGAACCAAAGAATGCTCTAGGTAAGCAATACCAGAAGATGTTCCAAATGAATGGGGTAAGTTTTTACCAACGTCTTTCTATTCCCTTGTATATTTTATAGGTAACATCTTTTGTTTCCAATGGTTTAAGTATGAGAAGATACCATAGTTGGCCTGATATATTGGCACAAAACTGTAGTGTATGAGGTTCATGGGTCTTTCCACTTATAAATAATTCTGTTTCTTGCTTGTTTATTGTAGTTTTAGGACCCATTTGGTAGCTAGGATAATCATATCCTACTCTAATCAATTGTTTGGTGCAACGATAAAATATGGTTACTTTACCCTATCGTCCATCCTATCTTGTAAATGTGGTGTATTTCTTATCCTAAGGGGGGGCTGATTAGAAGACAGTAGGATAAGATAGTCACCCTCCCTTTTGCTCTTTCACCACCCAACACCATTACAACCACTATTACCACACCACGACTACTTTTGTCACAACCATCCCTTGCCGCCACCCAACACCATTACAACCACTATTACCACACTACCACTACCTTTGTCACAACCATCCCTTGTTGCGACGCCACTCCACCAACATTGTTGTTTGTTACAAATTCATATCCATATCATCATCATAACTGTACTGGCCAGACCTCGGACATCGACTGAAGAGATCGGCATCAGACGTGACCTCGGACCTCGGCGGTCCAGTCATATTAATGGGCCACGTAGGTGGGGCCTAGAAATAATAGATTTATTATCCATACGAGAAAGGGACCTAAGTCACGAGAGGATTCATGCATGTGGTGTGTATAGCACGTACAAGTCTAACACAAGTAAATAACCCTTGGAGGCGCTAAGGCCCGTTAGGGTTAGGGTTTCCCAGGGGTAGACTGCATGCATGACACGTGAATACTTAGGGCACCCATAGAACAGATGACCCCGCAGCGTTGGTACATGAGTTGGTACCCTGGCGGCCATACTGTTAAAGATTTTGCACTCCATAAGAGGCAAGTCTTGAGTCGTGGCTGCACTAAGCTTGTGCAACGTGTCACAAGATGCCTCACCAGTAACCCTAATTCCACTAAAAGAAATATCCTTGTGGGATAGGGAGTTGACCTAGATACAACCTATATAAAGGGTGGTAAGAACCCTAAAAAAGGTACGTCGTTTCTAAGACTGAAACTGCTTTACATACTTTACTGTTTCTTAGCCTAGTACTGACTTGATCGTCGGAGTGCAATCAATAGGTAGGACCCCCTTTGTTTCAACGAAGCCACTCTCAGCTACTCAGGGAGAGAGCGGAAACCACCAGGAGATAGGAGGAGCCACCATCTGCCTCTGAAGTCAACGGTGGCTGAGTCAATCGGCGAGAACATTTGGTGCCCACTGTGGGGCCCGATAAAACTAGGTCTCATTCACAATCGTGTTGAGAGCCACCCAGCAACATGAGGAGTACGAGGCAAGGTGGATCTGCACTAGAAGGAGGAGACAGCGTCTCCATACAGCAACTAATGGAGACCATTCGCGCTCTCCAGCAAACTGTAGCGACGTCCAAAGTTGACCAGGACAGGATTCTGGCTGAAGTTCGAGCCGAGTAGGTGGCTAGCCAGAACCGCTACCAGAACGACTTGGCAGTGTCACACGCAGCCAAGGAAGAACTGCGCAGAGATTTGCAAAGCATGGGTGAGCGCACAACTGGTGAGCGAATTCTGCCCGTACCAGTTAGGCCTCGCCCCATGTCGTTCTCATAAGCAATCATGGACACTGTGATACCAGCCAACTTCATAGATCCAAACGAAGGGTGTTGCCAGGACCTTTCAGTGATTCACTGAGGTGCCACCCATAGACGTTCAGCGAGATCCGCCACAGAGCCGTTGCCCACATCGTTGCAGAAGAAGAGGTCATAGAGAAGTGCGAAAGCATCAGCCCAGTCCGACCTCAGGGAACTGGTCGTCCTCAGCCCCTAAGGGTACATGAGGCCACGACAGAAAAGAAAGCCCCGGGGAAACAACCGCCATATGAAGGAAGGAAGCCTCAAACCAGGGCACGTGCGAGGGAGAACGCTCCCACCAGGCACAATTTTTGAATGGATCTCAAAGAGCTTATCGCCATCCTTAACGTGGCAGACAGACTGAAGTCTCCACCGAAGACTGACAAGAGGCTAGGGCCCAGCAAGGACACCTGTTTGGCGTTGGGATTCCAGTTAGATGAACTGTTAAGGAATGGTTTCTTGAAGGAATACCTACAAGAACCGCAGAGGGCCCCGACGTCAGCAACTCCAGCAGGAGATCAGGGGCATGAGGTGCCCATCCACGGAGAGATCAACACCATCTCTGGAGGATTCTCTGGAGGAGGGTGCTCCGCATCCCAGCGTAAGAAATACAGAAGAAGCACAGAAGTCAGACCAGACACCCAAGCCTGACTTCGTCTTCACCAAGATCGACTTGCAGGATGTGGTCCCACATGACAATGATCCAGTGGTGATCTCAGTAGTAACAGTGGGTAGAAAGGTACACCACGTCCTAGTTGACCAGGGAAGCTCAGCCGCCGATGTGATGTTCTAGTCGACCTTCAACAAATTGCAGCGGTCTCCCGACCAGTTGAGGCCTTACGATGGCTGCCTGTATGGTTTCGCGGGAGACCAGGTAGAAGTGCGGGGACACGTAGAGTTGAGGACAACCTTTACTAACATCAAGTACCTTGTTGTTAATGGTCCCTCTGCCTATAACATTCTTTTGGGCATAGCGCTCTAAGAAATAGGGTTTTCGAAGAGACAAAATGCTCAAGTGAAGTAATGGAACAGTGCAAACGAGCGGGAGAATCAAAGGGTTTAACGTATAGAGGGAGCGCAAGCGACAGCAAGCCTCCACCGTTGATCTAGCCACGTGTACGCTGATGAAAGAGTATGGTGAAATGTCACCTCGATGCACTGTTCATGTCCCATCACTCTAGCGCCATGTAGGTCGCCGTGGGCGATCACTTAGCCTCTTCACTGAAACAAGTTACAGCTCGAGCCTGGAGGCTTGTGTACTGGCCAGACCTTGGACATCGGCTGAAGAGATCGGCATCAGACATGACCTCGGACCTCGGCGGTCCAGTCACATTAATGGGCCACATAGGTGGGCCCCAAAAATAATAAAGAGTTATTATCCATACAAGATAGGGACCTAAGTCACGAGGATTCATGCATGTGGTGTGTATAGCACGTACAGGTTTAGCACAAGTAAATAACCCTTGGAGGCGCTAAGGCCCGTTAGGTTAGGGTTTCCCAAGGGTAGACTGCATGCATGGTACGTGAATACTTAGGGCACTCATAGAATAGATGGCCCCGCAACACTGGCACATGAGTTGATACCCTGGCGGCCATACTGTTAGAGATTTTGCACTCCAAAAGAGGCAAGTCTTGTGCCGCGGCTGCACTAAGCTTGTGCAATGCGTCACAGGATGTTTCACCTGTAACCCTAATTTCACTAAAGGAAAGATCCTCGTGTGATAGGGAGTTGACCTAGATACAACCTATATAAAGGGTGGTAAGAACCCTAGAAAAGGTACGCCGTTTCTAAGACTGAAACTGCTTTACATACTTTACTGTTTCTTAGCCCAATATTGACTTGATCGTCGGAGTGCAATCAACAGGTAGGGGCCCCTCTGTTTCAACAAAGCCACTCTCAGCTACCCAGGGAGAGAGCGAAAACCACCAGGAGATATGAGGAGCCACCATCTGCCTCTGAAGTCAACGACGACTGAGTCAACTGACGAGAACAATAACCATCATAGTAACCACTACACTACCACTATTAGGACCATCATGGTTATGCAACCACCATTACTTCCACCATTGTTGTCAAAACTTGTCAACATTTTTACTATTGTGGTTATGTTACCACTTTTGTCATCATTATTGTCAATGTCACCCTTGTTGTCATAATAATCATTACTACTTATGTCAATATTGATATGACTCTCACCATCATTGTTATCATCCACATCATTTCTTTACTACTATTGAAGATACTACATCAACTACAAATATTAGACTAGATTATAGTATATAAGTAGGTGCAAATCTCGTTTTGCTAACTGGTTTTGTATGATAGAATTAGACCTGAAATCACTTTCTAAGATGATATCCAACTCTATCTTAGCAAGTTTTGTGGGGCCTATTGTGTCACTTGCTCTCAGCCCAAAGTTCTACTTCCACGTTTGAGATCTCTAGTCTTTGACATGAGAGAATTTGTTTGAGATCCCACGTTAACTAAATATATGACTAAATTATAGTATATAATTGAGTGCAAAACTTGTCTTGCAAGCCAGATTTGTGATGTTGAGTTAGGTTTAAAGTCCTATTTCTAAGAATTATGACTAAATTTATAGTATATGAGTGAGTGTAAATCTTATCTTGCAAATCGGATTTTTGAACTTGAGTTAGGCTTTAAGTTAAAATCCTATTTCCAAGAATTACTGTTGTCATTATTAGCATCACTTTCACTATCATTATTGTTATCATCTTGTTATTGTCGGAACCATTACTACTACTACCACCATCATCATTACCAATAAGTATATTAATATTTGGTCCTTATATCGATTGAATTTTGAATGACTATCATAGGCTTTTTTGGCATGGAAAGGACTGTTTTGACAAAAAATTTTATGTAACTTCAGGTAAAGCTACATTTTACAGAAAGTTCTCTAAGTTCAATTGCCAGAAAAGCAATATCTAAAAATACCGGTGCTCGAGGATTACGATCAATCTTAGAGAATGTGTTGGTAGATGCTATGTATGAGGTATGCCATAACTTTTCTTTTCGATAAGTAATTTGTTTGTCGTGTGACATGGAGTGCAGGTGCTGCTTATAGAATTAGTGATGGTTCATTGCATTAAAAACAGTAAAAGTTAATGACACCGCAGAATCTTCAAGCATTGGGTTTTGGCACCCACCTACATGCATGTTAACCTCTACTGCTACCATTACTACTAGTCTACTACTACTGCAACTGTTATTATTTTGAAGAATATAGACACAATAGATTCTGTTCATTAAAAAATAGGCATATTGGATTGTACTGTGTCATGAAATGTATAGACTATTCAGCTTGCTTATTTAACCTTTTGTGCAGATTCCTGATGTTAGAACAGGCGATGATGTTATTGATGCTGCTGTCGTCGATGAGGAGGCAGTTGGAAGTGTGGGGTGTGGTGGGAGAGGGGCTAAAATCCTTTATGGTCAGGGTGCATTGGATCGTTATCTCACGAAGCAGAAAAATGATTCAGAGGTGTGCATACTTTGTAATGCATGATTTTTCTCTCTGCTTCACTTCCTAAACTAATCATACTTTGTTTGTGCATAGACCATGGAGACATCAGCCACGGATCATGAAGCAGATCCAGAACTTCCTTCCATTGTTGCCAGCATGTAACATGTTGCAAATATTACTGTTTGTTATTTTTGTACATATGGTTGACACAATTGTTGAATAATATAAATACAAGGTTGGTTTCTTCTACAGTCACCTCCGTGGTTAGTTTCGTTTCCACTGATCATAGAGCTAAATTAAATGCCACATAACTGTGCAATACCTGATTCTTATGTAAATTTTCAGTGGCATTATTGGTGGAACCAAAATGTGTATCGTTAAATGAATTATTCATTTTCGTTCCTATTTTTGTTTAGACATTGGTCGTTCAACTTAACATTTTGAGTACAGCAATGTCCCCTTAGTTCAACAGCACGATGATATTTAATGTTTCATTTAGGATTGTCAAAATTGGTCTGTATGATCTGTTTTGACCTGGGTCACTAACTTTCCTGAACTGAAACAGAATGTTAATACAATTCACGACTTCTTTACCCTCCTTCATTTGTCTCATTGTTTCAACATTGCTCCCTTTTACCTCATTCCTTCGAATAATTTATCGTATGTTGCAGAGCCACATTGATAGACAGAAAAACTTGTTGTGAATCCATTGCAAACAACAGCAAAGAAATGGTGAACCAGTGTAAAGCAAATCCATTATACATCACTTATAAACCTACCCAACGTGAATCACCTTTTGCCAAAATGTAGAATGAGTTAAGCGAATACAACCTAGTAGCTCTCTTTCTGTAGCAATATCATTTAAATATTTGAACTAAGCAATGTTACGTATGCATATTGATTCACATTAATTTGCATTTGTTTATGCTCTTTGGAAAAATAAATAATATTTATATTAAAAAAATCACAGTTTTACTCATTAATACCCCCTTATGAAAAACATATATTTGAAAATAAGAAGAAAAAGAGAGATAAAAAAGTGTAAACATATATTTGTTATGAAATAATTGAATCATATTATTTTCTTACTACTATCTTGATTCTTTAATGATGCCCATTAGTTTGATATTGTCAGCTTTATGCGCCTAGCATATTTATTACAATTATGATTTGGTATTATTTGCTATCAATATGAATCGATAATATTATATAATAATATAACACCAAAGCAAGCGAAGGCAGCACGTGCACCCAAATGAAGTTGTGAAACGGTACCAAAAGCCTATAAACTTCATCATTGGTGCCAAAGTCTCTATCTCTCACCATGTTACTTAATAATATTATAAAAGAGCTCTAAAAAAGTGGGTGAGAGTGCTGAACTTGAGAACTAAATCCACTTCGTTTTCTTGGTGTCAACCTCTCTCCATTGGATCTTCACCCTGTGATTATGGCTTTGCATCCACACGAATAAGAAATCTCCTTTGCCTCTTCTATTTTGCTCCTTTTCTCAAATTTCAATTTTATTAACAACACTGCTTATGTTACTAATTAACCCCTAACTGTTAAATGCTTTGTAAAATAACTTTGATTAGGTCTAATGTTACTTAAGGACAATATTTTCATTTGGTATTGTTGTTTCTTAGCCTTGTTTTATTTTTATACGGCATACTTATTTTAGAAGAAATTGACAAATAATCGAGTACACCACCAACATAATGATTATTGCTTCTAATTAAAAAAAGTTCGAATCAAATGGCTTTTTTCTCTTTCTTTTCACTGAAAAAGATTAATGGGGTAAAGAAAAATATAAAGTGGATAACCCAATTCAGTTCTTCGATTGCATGCCAAGTTTTCACTTCAAATTTGCAATAATTGGTATAACAATTGAATAATTGAGGAAGTATAAACACGTTAGAGTAGAAATTGAAATTGAAATTGAAAATTGGTGTAGTAAAAGGGAGTCAGTTATATTTTTTTTCTTAAAACAAACATGTGACCTAACAAAATAACTAATAACAAAATATTACGAGAAATTGAGATTGTTATTTTAGTAAAGAAATAGAAGAAATTTAGTTACCGTTGGATGAACGCATGAACTATCTAATTTCTGAAATTAACGGTCCTCATCCACTTTCTCTCTCTTCACAGCAGGGTAGAGAGAGAAAGAGAGACAACGAAGAAAAGAAGCTGTTGGTCATCAGAATGGACTTTGGTTTTATAGGAATCCTCTCTATTCACCGATCCACGTCCATCACCGTCTTCCTTCTCCTATTCTCTTTTTCGTGTTCTTGTTCTTGCTTGGGAAAGAAGAACATAGAGAATTGAAGGAGGAAGATTGAGAAAGAGGGAATACCCAGGTAATTAGTTCGGTGAAATTTTTGATTTTGATATCTGGGTGTTTCTCTTTTCATCTTTTTACCTTCAGTGGTGGAAAGGGGTTTTTCTGAGTTGATGGACTTGGAAAGCGTTGAGTGTGTGTCATCCTCGGATGGCATGGAAGAGGATGAGATCCACACCAATCATCATCACTCTGAGTTTTCTTCCACAAAGCCTCGCAATGGAGGCACCAATAACGTTAATTCTGTGGGCTCCACCGCCCTTGCTCCGGCAACCAGCGTCCACGAGTTGCTGGAATGTCCTGTGTGTACTAATTCAATGTACCCTCCAATTCACCAGGTATGTTTTTTCTTCAATTTTTTTCATCTCATGCTTGCCTTCTTTTGGCGAATTTGATCGGTGGCTCTTATAAAGGGACAAGGACGACCTAGATATGGTTTTGACTGGTTTTGATGAGTCTTCAGTGATGATTGTGGAATTATGGCATTACTTGCAATTCTTGGTAATATGTGTCATGTAGAGGGATTTGTTGTGTTGTCAAATTTTAATCTCCTTTTGGTTGTATGAATTTGGCTACGGAGAGCTTCATTCTGATGTTTAACACTTCTTGTTTCAGTTTAGTGCATACAAGATTACAAAATTAGTTTTCATTGTGTCCATTTGTATACATAATTTTGAATTTGAGAGAAGGTTGATTTTAGGATAGTTTACATATTTTGCTTCCGAGCTTTGAACCATGTATTTGACTTTTTATGAGTTAGTTAAAATGAAGTTATGATCTTTAAAGCGTTATCGTTTGTTTCTAGTGAGAGCAAGACCCAATATTGTAACGAGCCTTCGTTTAATCCTATATCCTGTGAAAAATGCTTCATGTTGAGTCAATTTTGGCGTTGCACAAAGTTTTCAGAATGCAGAACACATGTTATGCTAGTATCATGGCTAGATGCATTGTCTTTGTTGAAATTTGTTGATAATGTTGAAAGTGGTTAATTCAATGTGTCGTTATGTATATGTGACTATAGCACTCAGAAGATTTTATCAGGAATTTCATATGGCTGACAGAGAATATTACTAGAAATAGAAGAAAAAAAAAGGCCAAAAAGAACATAGACCAAAAGAGCCGACCATCAACTCAAAAAGGATCTCCAATCTCGTCGCATACCTCCTTATGCCCTTTAAATATCAATGAACTGAAATAATACAGCCTAGGAAAGCAAGCCCCTCCCAAAATAGACATGCAACTAAAAACTTTAGATTGAAAATCTACCTAATATTCTCATACCTAATGCACCTTTCTTCAGCTACAACCTATGTTAAGCTCAACTGCTGAGGTAATCATTGGGATTAAACAAATACAGATGTATTACCCCTTTTTAAATACTACTGTTACTTGGTAGTTCTACTGTTACCGCAGATGGAGAGGCGTAGAAATGGTGTTATTTTAGTAGTTTGGAACACCTAATTACTTGGGAAAGTAGAGGCATATTATGTGGTCCCAGTTCATGCTTTTTGGACTGAAGAGGTGAGATTTGAGAAGAAATGAAGAGAAAACCACGTGGACTTGTGGCTTGTAAGTGAAGATTCAAACATATAGGTATTTTGAAGTGTTATTTGTATACATAATTGATTACGAGAGTGCAATGACCTAGCCCAATACTTAAACTAAAGGATTGGCCCGGTTTGAAGGAAGTAGAAAGTATACCTCACAGAGAAGCGGATAGGAGAGGTAGACTATAGACTCATGCGGTCAGCTCGGTTAAAACTCACCCCGTATGCCGTGTGAGTTAGTTGACTTTAACTAAACAAGACCAACCCAGTGGGGAACACCCATAATCAAATATGGGTGTCTTTTCTGTTTTTTCTATGATAATAATAATAAAACTGAAAAATACTAGTAAATAAAATTATTTTATTTTCCCCTCATTTCTATAATCTTTCAATTCATCCAAACAACCTCTGGTTGGTCTTTTCCCTTCAAACTTGTCTTGGAATATGAAATAGTTACTAGTATATAATGAGGTTAATTCTTCACATTTCTTGGTCCTTAGGTGCTCGATAGTCAATATTTTTGTATGTTTACATTCAGGCATACGAAGTGAAGCTAGTGAGTTTCTTCCCATATTTGAAACTTGATCCAATCTCTGCTTCTACAATTCTATTGTTCATTTTTTCATTCAAGTTAAAAGTTGATCTTGTCATGATTGAAGCTGCAAAAAAGTGTATTGTATATATTCCTGAAAGGGGGAAAAATGTAACAAATTAGTTTATTTTTGCAGTGCCACAATGGCCACACACTCTGTTCTACGTGTAAAACAAGGGTGCATAACCGATGTCCCACTTGTAGACAAGAGCTTGGAGATATTAGGTGTCTGGCACTGGAAAAGGTGGCTGAATCACTTGAGCTACCTTGCAAGTACTACTCCCTTGGATGTTCAGAAATCTTTCCATATTACAGCAAACTTAAGCATGAGACAGTGTGCAATTATAGACCATATAGTTGCCCTTATGCTGGATCAGAGTGTTCTGTTGTGGGGGATATTCCCTTCCTTGTTGCTCATTTAAGGGACGATCATAAAGTGGACATGCACACTGGATGCACATTCAACCATCGTTATGTGAAGTCAAATCCGCGTGAAGTGGAGAATGCAACCTGGATGCTCACAGTAAGTGTATCTATTACATCTTTTTATCTGATTTTTCTTTCATTTTTGAAATATTAGAAGGGGGGTAAGAGGGTGGGGTGGGGGAGATTGTTTTCCCCATTGGGTCGTATATTTGCAGTTCAAAAATTGTTTATAGGGATTCAATTTCTGATGTGGGAAGAGCTAAGGGAACAGATTCTCGTGATAATTGTCACTTACATGACTGAAATTTATGTGTTCCATCCGATTAATATTTTTGTTCCCATATTGAAGAGTGATGGCTAATGACAACTTTTTATTTTAATTCATCTTGTAGCTGCAACTGTAATCTTATCTGAGTTTAACTTATACTGATAATTTCCTCTGATTCTTTTGTTTGAAAACTGATTTTGTTTGGTAGGTGTTTCATTGTTTTGGCCAATATTTCTGCCTTCATTTTGAAGCTTTCCAGCTTGGCATGGCGCCTGTTTACATGGCATTCCTTCGTTTTATGGGTGATGAGAATGAGGCTAGAAATTATAGCTATAGCCTAGAGGTTGGGGCGAATGGTAGGAAACTGATTTGGGAGGGTACTCCACGGAGTGTTCGAGATAGCCACCGTAAAGTCAGGGATAGCCATGATGGGCTCATTATTCAAAGAAATATGGCTCTATTTTTCTCTGGTGGGGACAGAAAGGAGCTGAAACTCAGAGTTACAGGAAGAATATGGAAGGAGCAACAGAATTCGGATGCTGGTGTGTGCATGCCAAATCTCTGTAGTTGACATGTTATTTGAAGGGCATTTCTATCAGTTGTGTTTCGTCATTTGGGCTGCTATATATTTATACCATCAAAGTGACTCTGAAATGTCCAGTTTTTATAAGCTGTGTAATAAACAACATTTTCTTCCTCTAAAATTTGTTTGATTGGAGTTTGAATTATTTCTTGCTCTCAACATCTGAGTCAAGCCAAGAGAAATACACTAGCTCAATTGCTTTTTTTTAGGATGTAGATGGGAAAGTTTTGTCATTTTTACGATGATAAATGTACATCTGGTTGGTTACTCTTCAAACTGCATGAAAATAAATTCTACCAGGATTCAATTCTAGCTTAAGAAACGTTTTAAATAGAACACATTTTTATTAGAAGATTCTTATAAGCTAAAATCCTAATTTTCTTTTGTAATTTATAACTTACTAAACTTAAAATTTCATTTAAGCTGAATTGTATTTTCTTAAGTGATGTTGAATGTTTTGAAAAGGAGAAAAAAAAGAGTAAAAGTTAAAATCTCTTAAAATTAACTTCTATAGGTTTCATTTTTGTAATTTTCTTCATTAGAAATAGTATCTAAAAAATTCTTACCAAATAATTGTTTGATCCAAACTTTTTTTTAATATCTGACATGAAAGCCTCTTTGAAAAAAGAAAAGTGGAAAACTAAAAAAAAATGTCAAATATCGCCCATGAGAAAAATAATACTTCGTCCTATACATATAATTTTTATTTTTGTATTTTTAAACTGATGAATTAATCTTCTAATTTTTAGAAGTAAACAATTTTGGTTTTGTAATACTTAAATTAATATTTAATAATAGTTTTTCTTATCACGGTTGAGGACTAAAATAAACAAAGTTAGAGAAAACTAATTTATATTTTTTTTTAAATTAGAAAAGTAATTCACCAAATTTAAAATACAGTACCAAGATCAAGTTTACCGAAAAAAAGGAAATACGTATTTTTTTCCCTTGCCAAAAATACATGAGCACTAACTTTGTCCTCAACTGCTAACACTTTTATTTCACATTCTAATTAAACATTGGCCGTAACAGTTTTGGAGGTCATTTTCAAGAAGGGTGGTTTTTTCTTGGGTTTAAATCGAACAATAATTCTCGATTCCCATCACGATTCAATTCTATAGTCCTTTCTCGTATATGCAAAATTAAACATCGAAAATAACAGCATACCATTCTCAGCATAAAAAAACTTGTTATGTTGGATAACCTAAACAAAATATATTTTCATAAAACGACTTTCCCATACACTTTTCTCATACAATCAATTATAACAATTAACGATAATGGATCACTAAGATAGTCACTAAAACTATCCCAATCCAATCCATACCGAACTGTTAGATTTGTTTCAACATCATTTGTTCAAAACTAAATTGTGTTTGGAGGAGTAGATACTGCTTGAACCAAGGTGCTCACTGCATAGAAGTGAAAAGAACTACGCTTTTTACGCACCATAATGTTCCCAACTCACTGCAGTTACAGTGAACAATATAAAATAAGTTGCTTCATCTTTCTTCTGAGTTCTAACCTGTCATCTACCCCAATGTCAATATTACTTCACTTGCAATTCAAGAAAATCCATCATATTTCCCAGAGAAACACTTCCATTTTACAATTAAAACATGTCATAGTTCCAATGGCTGATCTTGTTGCTCCAGTACAGGGGGTTTCAACTTAAAAGAAGGTTTAGACCAACACCCCAAATAGTACGGCACTGTAAAAATGGGAAAATCATAGATTGCGTAATCCTTTCCAACAAATTTAATTACAAGTAGTATGATTCAAAATGTTGGTAACGTAAATTGATGATTCAAAACTATTTAGGCAGACACAGACACCATACCTCCTCATCCAAGCACCATTAAGTTATTATTATACCTCCACATTAAGCACCAAGAAATTGGAACTTCAAGCTGTTACATGTTCAGTTGCTCTATCACCCTCAGTTTCAGTCGTTTTCTCTGCCAACTCTGCCTCAGGAACAGTATCATCAGAGCTCTCTTTATTGAGAGCTTGAATATCACCCTCTGATTTAGATTCTGAATCCGTTTCCTTGTTTCCAAACAACTTGGATGGAAGTAAAGAAGCTACTGCAGCCCTTGCACTTCTTTTGGCAGCTTCGGCTGCTTCGGCCTCCTTAGCCTTAGCTTCAGCTTTCAACCTTTTTTTCTCTTCCATCAGCTTCGTCAACTCCTCTTCTCTCCCTTCTTTTCTCAACTCCACCTTAACAAACTCTTGGAACTCCTCATCAAAATCAACCCCATTGTCATCCAGTAACGTATCAACAATCTGAAGCATCTCATCCAACCTCCCCGCGTCACTCAGCACCTTCATCACGAACTGATAGCTAGCAACATCCATCTTGAGCTTCTTCACCATTAACTCAAAGAAACCCTTGGCTTCATCAACCTTACCTACCTTAACCAACCCATCAACCAACCTATTGTATACAGACAAGTTAGGCCTCAACCCTGAGTCCACCATTTTCCTAAAATATCCGGCTGCATCATCTGGCCTATTCTCTCTGAAACAAGCATCCATCAACAACCCATAAGTAAACTCATCAGGACTCACCCCCTTCATCTCCATTTCCCCATAAACCTCCTCAGCCTCCACAACCCTCCCATCATCACACAACCTCTCAATCAAGTTATTAAACGACAAGGTATCCGGGCTACACCTATACTCCCCCATCTTCCTAAAAACCTCAATCGCCTCCTTAAACCTCTTTTCACCACAATACCCATCAACAATCACATTAAAGCTCCCCAAATTAACACTCAACTTTATGGGAGGCTCGTGCTCCTTCATCATCCTATCAAAAAGCCTCAGCGCCTCATCAAACCTCCCATTCTTAGAGAGTGCATCAAGCACAGAATTATACCCCACAGCACTCATCTTCTTCCCCAAAGCCTCTTCATAACAATCAATAGCCTCCTTCTCCATCCCCTTAACAAAATACCCTTTCATCAAACACCCAAAAACAACCCCGTCGTCCACAACCCCACCCAACCTCTCTCTCAGCTCCTCATAAAGCGCTAGAACACCATCACCATCGGAAACCCTAGCGTGGCCCAACATCAAGTAGTGGTAAACGAGAGGGTCAGGTGCAAACCCTCTAGAATCCATTTCGCTTTTAATTTCCATGGCGCGTTCAAGCTTGTTGTTATCGACCAAGCCTTTGATGAGAACACGGTAAGTGGTTGGGGAAGGGTTCATGGGGGCGTCGTTGAGGAACTGCTTGTAATGTTCGAGAGCGGTATCAGGTTTGCGGCAATCGAGGTAGGTCTGGAAGATGAGGTTGTGGGTGATGATGTTAGGAACGACGCCGGCCTGGGTGATGAAGCGGTGGAGGGAGAGGAGGTCGGCATAGCGGGATTGGCGGAGGAGGGCGGCGAGTACGGCGTTGATTGTGAAGATGGTGGGGCGGCAGTTGGAGTAGATGGAGTGGCGTGTGTAGAGAGCGGCCTCGTCGAGGTCATTTTCGCGGACGAGGGCGAGAATGCGGTTGTGCAGGTTGAGCCGGTTGCCGGTGAGTGCGGACACGTGTTCGGGGAGCTTCGGATTGTTAGGATTCAGGTAGTACGGGGTTTGTTGTTGGGGTTTTGGCGCAGTTTGCGTGCGGTTCAGGGCTGAGAGGGGGGGTTCCATGCGGAGCTGACGCTTGCGGCGGCGGCGTTCCGCCGCGGCTTCTTCCGGGGAGGAGAAGGAGAGCAAACGGAGGGAGACGCAGAAGGGAGGGCGCCGGCGAGGGTTTGCCACCGCTCTGAGTTGCGTCAAGAAGGAGGCTTTGGAGAGAGCCATGTTAGAGAGAGTGCGATAGGGTTTGGAATTGGATAGGGTTCAGACAGGGTTTAGTTAGAGGGATTGTGATGATGGTGACGAAAGGAGATTTCGGCTTTTGGGCTTTGGGCTCTTGTTAATGGCCATTTCTTTCTGCACTCTTGAAACACTCTTTGTTTATGAAATCTCTGTTTCGAAAACACTTTTTTCTTTGTGAAAGAATAATTTCTGTAGTATTTTAAAGAATTTAGCGGTGCAGAAAGAAAAATTTAGGGGTGCAGGAAGAAAATGTTAAAATTGTTTTTGAAGATAGTTTAGTAATTCATTAAACTAATTTAAAAGTAACTTTAATACGGGTTAATTGTTTTAAATAAATTGAAATACTTAATCTGGCATGTCAAATTCTATATTTATTTTGAAAATTACACATGGGTAATTTTAAAAATAGTAAATAAGAATAGTAGCAATAACAAACAAAGGTGATGAGAAATGTAAAAGTTAGGACTTAGTACTAACATATATGCTCCTATGGGCCTATGCCAACGGGTCCAAAGGAGAGGAAAATTTCCACATGGCAATTGCTTCCTGCACCCGATCAATTGTGATTGGCACCCGACGAACTTTTTAAAATCCCATCATGCCCTTGTCTTCTTCACTTTGAAAAATATTGTATGGTGAGGTAGAGGAAGTTCATTGTTGTGTGAAGTTTTGCTTTGAGCTGCAAAAGAGGAGGTTACATTCATTGTTGTGCACAGACATTAATCGTTTCTGGTTTTTGTTCGAGCTCAGCTGATCCCAGATATCAGAATCCGGAAGTCTGTTTTTTTCACTATGGATATTAATATCCGGAAGTCAAAATTTTTAATACGGATATTAATATCCGGAAGTCAAAAGTCCAAAGTGTATTATGGATAAAAATATCCGTAAGTCAAAAATCCATTATGGATAAAAATATCCGGAAGCCACTAATCACCTACGGATAAAAATATCCGGAATGCAATAATGAATTACGGAAAAATTTATGCGAAATGCAATAGTGAATTACGGATACAAATATCAGATAGGCATGTCGTACCTTGATGGTTCCTTCTCCGACTTTAGAAGCTCTCCGTCGCGGCTGCTTCTCTGCTTGCGATAATGAAGGTCACGGTGGCTGCAAACGAATGGAGAAGAAGGTGGCTCACCGTGGCTGCCACAGCTGCTTCACGCAGAAAGGAAGAAGAAGAATAATAGGGTTGGGTGGTATTATAAAATTCATTAAGGGTAATTTTGTCTTTTTCTTATATTTGATTGGGTGCAGTTAAAATGTGTTGGGTGCAGGAGAATCGGCCTTTCCACATTTACTTATTATCATGTCCTTTCTCATATATATTAAAAATCTAACTTAACACACATTAAGAAAAATAGTTTTTAAATGCCTTCATTTTTACTAATTTCTTCATATTTTTAAAAATAATGTTCCCATAAAACAAAAGTAATTAAAAGTTAGACATTAATTAAAGATATATTATTTTAGGAAAAATGCTATTAAATAAAATAAGAATAACCGAAAATTCCTTATATTTGAAAACAAAACAAGAAAAGTCTAACTTAGAAAATAAGAAATAGTGAGTGATTGAGAGTTATAAGAATGTATAGAATGTATGAAAAATGTAAGTATTAAGAATGAGAATCGATTTATAAGATAAAGTTTGTATCTATTTATATATAATAAAATATTTTTATTTTTAATGAACCTAAGATATTTAATATATTTTTTTCATACTGAAATATATAAATTTGTTTATAAAATTATATATTTATAGATTATTAGATAGCGATGACTAATAAAGTCAACAAATATTTTATAAAATAGATTCTAAATAAGATGATATTTATATTTATTTATATATTATAAAATATTTATATTTTTATTCGATATAACTTTTTAAAAAAAGAATGAGAATGGTGATGATAGGAGAGGTTCTCTCTAGAATGAGGAAATCAATGGTCCTTTCTTCCAAGTATACGGATAGAGAAGGTGAGTTGTAGTATTGTTTGAAGATAGTTGCATTATTTTAAATAATTTAATAATAATTGCTTTGTCAGACATTTTTCTGTTTATCCACAATCCAAGCTGTCTTCCCTAAAAATAAGTAGGATACACGATCAATTTGACTTTTAATGGAGGAAAACATTGTCAATTTACTCTTTTAAAATATAAAAAAAAATCTTGAATGACTAGAATTTTTAAATTAATCTTAATACTATAATTTAATAATAAAATAGTTTTTTTTTATTTACTGTCCCTTTTAAAAATATATTTTAAAAACAAAATATTCTAATAAAATTTAATCATAAAGTGTAGGCTTACAGAACTGGTTCTTTCTTTCTAATTTAGTCTTTATTAGAAACTTTTGTTTCATTGAGTATTTAGTTTTTTTTTATTTAAATATTTTATTGCTTGATTTTGTCATTAATTTTATCTTTTGTCTACCGTTCGTCTATTAATTATGTCTTTTATAGCATTGTGCTGACAGCAAAAACTAAACAATAGAATATTTAAATAAAAATATTTTTTTTTTTAAAATAAAAAAATATTTTAATAAAAATGAATTAAAAATACTCAAATTTAATTAAATACAATATTTAATAATAGGTTACTTTATACATTTCAATTGCCCTAATAGATGTGAATTGTGTTTGATAGCTTAACAAAAGTAGTTACAAGGGCAAAAAAAATGCATTTAGGCCATGTTATTTGGATTCTAATAATATGCAGTAAGCATAGTTTTATACTGAACTGCAAGCTCGTGGTGGGGGCAATTATGTAGAGAAGAGTGATCATATAGTGTGAGATCAGACCAGTAAAAAGTATAGTGGATTGTGCAATAACAAGTTATTTCTTGAAGCACTAAGATACATAATCTTCAAAATTCAAAAAATAATTTTGACATTTTTTTCAAATTTGAGATTTTTGTTTAAATTGAGACTGAAAATCAATAATCAAACCAAAGTGCTTATTTTATTTAAATATAATATTATATATCTAAAGTTAATTAGTAACAAATAAATAAATATGAATGTCTATGGTTATCTTACTATTTAATTGTATTTTCCTTACAATATATTTGTATTTGTTAAAATATGATTTTTGACTATGATGGGATTTTTTTTTTGTTTTTTACTAAAATGAGGTCTGTTTAAAAAAAAAATACAAATTTAGGCAAGTCGTGTCAATTCGGCATGACCTCATATGCGCAAATCGACCCAATTAGACACGACTATGCCATGTCATACTGAAATCGTGCCAACTTGGCACGACTTCTGCCCTGTCATACTGAAGTCATGTCAACTTGGCACGACTTCTGCCACGTCATTATTTATTTATTTTTAATTTTATTGTTTATATATTGGGTAGTAAGTTATGCAATGTTAAAAATTAATTTGATACATAATTTTTTAAGAGTATTAGTTTTAAGGAACAAAAAATTGGATAATCGTGTATGAAGCATGGTTGAATTGAATGAATAAATACATAGATAAAGAAAATGAATGTTCTAAGAGTGTTATGAAAATACAAACCAAACCTGCCAAGTTAGGACCCTCTATGTATTTATTCATTCAATTCAAACATGATTCATACATGATTATCCAATTTTTTGTTCCTTAAAACTAACACTCTTAGGAAATTATGTATCAAATTAATTTTTAACATTACATAACTTACTACTCAATACATAAACAATAAAATTAAAAAAAATTAAAAAAAATATGACGTGACAAAAGTCGTGTCAAGTTGGCACGACTTTAGTATTACATGACAAAGTCGTGTCTAATTGGGACGATTTGTGCATATGAAGTCGTGCCGAATTGACACGACTTGCCTAAATTTATAATTTTTTTAAAACAGACCCCATTTTGATAAAAAGAAAAAAAAATAACCCATCATAATATAATAACAAAATTATACAGTAATTTTTAATTATAAGATTATCTAATTCATTTAGTATATAAAAGAAAAATGAAATTATGAATATGATAACAATTATATAAAAATACTTAACTAAAATATTTATTTGAATTTTTCTTTAAAAAATGTTGGATAAATTATGATATGTATTAGAAGTATGATCTTAAAATATTTTGTATTAATTTAGTCTTTATAAAATCTAAACATGATTTTTTTTTATTTTGAATTTGTAACTTAGGGTTTAGAAGGGGCTGCAACAATAGGCTGATGAGTATGGGTGGCTGGAGACATGCTTCGTCATTGATGGTGAGGACTATGGGACTATGCTATTTTAGGTATAACAAATTCAGAAAAAATTTGTTAATACTATAAACAGTTTAGGGCTTAGGTTTAGGTTATATATTTGATAATGATATAATAATATTTTTAAATTAAAAATAAAATAAAAATGAATAAAGTATTAATTTATTAAGGTTTTAAGTATATGTTGTTATTGTCGAGGGTGTTAATATATATCACTCTAACAAATTTGGTGATATCAAAATTGGATTGTGAGTAATGTAATCCATATATGACACGTACACTGATACGATACAAACACAGACACGAAAGATACGTATAATTTTTAAAATGTAGGATACGGGACACGAATCTATATATTATATAATTATAAATTATATAAATTGATAATAAAGATTTATGTGCACAAGTATGTTTTAGTTTTTTTTTTAGCATAAAGATATTTTCCATAGATAGTTCAAAAGGATTTGTTCCTTATTTTTGTAATCATACTAAAAATTCATACAATAAATTTGAATTTTTAGAAAATTAATGTGTTTTTTCTTTTTAAAATTGTGTTAGAATCGTGCTAAAATCGTGAAAAATCTAATAAATACTTTTTGAATTAGACATTTCACCGATACGTATCATACGAATGTCTTTCAAGTGTCGATATTCAATATGTCCAACATAGACATATGTAATTTAAGAAAAGTGTCCAATCTTTTGGCATGTGTGGTGACATTACATTTTGGGTAATTGGATGACTTTGCGTTTTGAGAATTTATTGTTGGGTGGGTAACTTGTGTTTTTGGGTATATAAAGAGAAGTAGGGATCATAAGGAATGTGAAGCCTCGTAGGTAGGGTACGTCAATCTTCCATTGATTTGGTGGGGGTGGTTTGAAAATTTCAACCCATTCATTTGTTTTTTTACTTCAAATTAAAATAAAACTAATTTAAAATATTGAAACTTTTATATTTTTTTGTTTGAAAGATATAAACATGAAAAGAATATTGTAATTTAAATCATGAATACAAATTAAGTTCTAATTATTTATTTTAATTATATACTTTAATATGTAAAAGTATTAGCTTTGTTAATATGTTGAGACACTAAACACTCATAAACCCTAAACTATAAATTGACTTGCTAAAAGCATATCTTTGGGTTCATAAATAATTAAGGAAAGGACATTTTATGAAAGATTTGGAATGGACAAATATGTTTATTTTTAGATAAACAGATAGAGTCGTATATATATCGAAGTTCCCAAAAGGAGACCGAAATTCTAAAATATTCATAACATATATAATGTATTCGTGTGTTCAACAATATAAATATACTATATAGTTTGAAGTCAATTTAGACTTTAGAACAACATTTAATAATCTCCACAACTATTTAATACATTCAATACCTGTTTTGCTAAACATATCCCCAACTTGAGAATTTATTATATATAGGTGGGACTAATGGATATTTTGACCAAGTATTTATAAATTCTTGAATGGCCATTCCGAATATTAGATTTTTGGTAGAAAAAAAACTTATTTTCAATTGTCATTTTAAAAGTCTAAAATAATATCAATTATTATTTTATTTTATTTTTAAAAATTATCATTTATTAATTAAGCTCTTATATTTTTTTAATAAAAAAAGTACATGTTAAGCATCACTTGGAATTTGAGTGATCCAAAACTCAACAATTAAGTTTTTATAATTGCTTCTAATATTTTTATACATTTTTATGAACTTAACTATAGAAAATAAAAAAATATGTAAACTTACCAGTGTAATAAATAAAAAATAATAATAAATACTTACTTTGGACTCATATACAAGCAAAATTAACTAACTTTACGCATATTAAGAATGCTAGTTAATTTCATTTAATATCCTTGATTTCGTAATATATATATATATATATATATATATATATATATATATTCTAAATTAAGTTTAGTCAAATTTATTGGAAACAATTCTTGAAATTAAATTCAAGATATTTTTTAGATAATAACATTAAATAAAATTTTGAGAGTTAAATTTTATTTATCTTTGAATCAAATCAACATGACTTTTTCTTCTCATAAATAACTCTAGAAAAAGTATCATATATTTTGATATAGTAATAATAAAAACTTGTGTTTTATGTGGTTAATAAGTGTGTGAGTTAGTTTAAAAGTAATAATTAAGTTTAATTTAAACTTGAATTTTAGTTGCGTTTATTGTATAATTAATGTATGCAATGTGTAATATCTAGATTATTATATAAGTAATTATTATTTAATTAAAAGTTATAAGTAAAATTTTTTGTCTATAAATATTTTCTTATAAAGGACATTAACCCTATATGTATAACAACAATTTATATATTTATAATATATTACAAAAATAAATAAATTTTGTGTAATAATAAGAGTTTTACTTCAAAATAAAGAATTATCTAATTTTTAATACATATATTCCAATGATGTTAGAATCAAATTGTTCATGAGTTAACGTTCTAGAGAAGTTCCTCGTAAATTTTCTTAAATAACTCTTATTGAACATGTTCTTCTTCTACTCATACCGCAAACACATAAAAGAAAAACACAAATATATGTTCGATCCTTGTAAACCTTAAATATCAGTATTAATAAACTTAACATGCAATATAGACAACGAGAACATAAAATTTGACCTACAACTATAAGACTCAATCTCATTTTATTAAACATACATATTCATATTTCATTTTTTTTTTATGATCCATTATAAATGTTAAAAAATACTTGGAAAGTGATTAAGTAGTTGAGTAAAACATTTGTACAAAACTTGGTTTAAGTAAGTTTTATAAGTACATATTTTCTTTAAACGTTATCCCTCCTAACTAGGGTAAGATATTTGAGAATGATTAGATTATAATTTATTTTGATATTATTTTGAAACCCTTGCACGTCAATGAATGAACTAGAAAATTTGTAAACTTTTGAATTATTTGGTTTTGAGGAGTGTATTAGTAATTGAATGTAACTATTAGAAGTCGACTTTAAACCTAACTTAACTTTATAAATTCGTTTATAAGGTGAGGTTTGCACCCACTTATATAGAGACCTACCAACTCATCAACTCGTGCATGAGACTATAAATTATGGGTGGTGTGATAGTGGTCCGATAGCAAGTGACCTGTTAAATCCAACAAACTCTTTTTATGATAGACTCTAAATGACTTTGATATCATATTAAGATGAAATTTAAACCTGAATCAACCTTATAAAATGACTTGTAAGGTGAGTTTTGCACCTACTTATATATTATGAAAAATCTTTATCTCTAGTCGATGTCAGATCTCCAAATGTATCTGAATTTCAATTGGTAAATATTGAAATGATTATGTATCTTGAATGCAATGTTGCTATACTTAAATCTTGATAGAATAATTTCATGAATAACTAGTGATAATATATATATATATATATATATATTATTAAACTATTGTTTTATTCTTTGTCTTGAAAATTAAGTGTGATGTTTGAGTTGAAACGTATAATTGGATTGGACATGGGATTGTAAACTAAAAATTTAGTTTGATTTGATTACACTTCTAAGTTGTTTTATGCTTTAAGAATTGATTATTTCATGAGTTTTGAATTGATATTTTGTAAATAATTCTGAGAATGGATAAGTCAATGAGTGATGAAATAAATCTATAATTTCAACGCTTGTGCATAATTGAATTCTTGCGTGTGCCTTGAATTGTAGAAGGAATGGGCAATTATGTTTTTAATATGATAATTGGAATTGATCAAGATTTTTGTGTTAAATTAAATTGTTTTAAACTTCGGCTTAGAAGTTTGATTGATTTTTATAGTTTTTGAGTAATTTTTCCAATCAAATACATTCTTGTATAGGAGATACTGTTCGAAATTGAAAAGAAAAGTTCCTGAAGAATCTCGTTCAGCTAAAGGAACGATTTTTTTTTAAGTTTGCTCAATCAAAAAAATTATATGAATGGAATCATAAAAATATTTTTTTATATTCTTAACAAAATTTCCAACACCAAAATTTTCAGAAATAAAAGCTTACCTTATTTTTGTTTGTCATATATAAATGTCATCACAATATTAGATGATCACAACTCTACCTATTTTTGCATAATGATTAATATTATATCACAAAAATTATGCGCTTTTTTAATCAGTGATATAATTATTCAATATTTTAAATTTTAATAATTTATGTATGGTTCAAACTTACTCCTTATTCGCTTATCATAAAAACACTTTTCTTTTTCTTTTCCCCCCTTTTTCTTTTTCTTTTTCTTTTTCTCTTTATATATCCTAATGTTTATGGTTCACGTTTACAATACTTATTATAACAAACTTTGCTCCTTCTAAATTTATAAAACTTTAAGTCATATAAATATATACTTTTAGTTAATATTATGATAATCGAAATGAATGATTCATTGAATCATATACATGTAGATAACACATGATTGACGCCTTATTTCATTAGTCACATCATCCTTAAAAGTTAACAAAAGTAGTTCAAAAATTTAAAATTGATGTAATGCATTTAACTCTGTAATATAAATATAGCATAATGTTTAATTTATTAAGCAATTATCAATTGGAAATCCTACTACATCCAATTCATTATAGATAAAAATATTTTACAATATATATTTTGGTGTGCAAATCCATCTTATAATCAATTTTATAAAGTTGAGTTAGGTTTAAAGTCTATTTCTTAATATGCTATCAAAATAATTTAGAATATATTATAGCGATAATTTGTTGTGCTTATTGTGTCACCCGCTATCGGACTGTTATCGGATCATCCATAATATATAGTCTCACGCACAATAGGTAATGTATAAATTACATATTTGCTTCTCTAGTTTTACAACATTTCTCTTAACTTTATTTAACCTCCAAGATCAACTTGCCAAAACTTTTTATTCAATAAAAAGTAAAAATGAAAAGGTAGTTAGTCCTTTGATTAAATTGATTAAGCTTGCTTTGATAATTTTTTCTATTCAGATGATATGACGTATGAGGACATATGCTCATTTCCAGGATAAGATTGAGGTTTTTATGGCAATTTCAGTTATTAAAGATTTAACTCATCTAGTGGGTAATTCGTCTAAAACTTCAATGAAGAATGATATGTTGGATTTCAATGTGATCAAGTTTTTTGGTATTAATACTAGTATTGATAAAGTTCTTCGTCCTCTTCCTGTTAGATGGGAGTTTCCTTCACCAGGCTGGGTTAAAATTAACACCGATGGGACTGCTAGGGGATATCCTGGTCTTGCAACTTGTGGAGGTATTTTTCGTGGGAGTATGGGAGAATTTATAGGAACTTTCTCTACGTTTCTTGAAGTTCGGACTGTTCTGGTTGTTGATTTTTATGCAGTTATACATGCTATGGAGGAAGCTCAAAAGATGAGACTTACTAATGTCTGGCTGGAATGTGATTTTGCTTTGATTTGTGCTGCGTTTACTGTTAGGACCAATGTTCCTTGGATACTTCGTAATCGATGAAATATTTGTCTTAATTACTGTAGGAAAATCAGGTTTAGGGTTACTCATATTTTTCGTGAAGGGCGTGGGCTGATAAGTTGGCTAATTTAGGATTTATTCATAGAGAATCTTTTCATTGATATAATAGGTTATCATTTAATCTAATCTAATCTTAGAATTCTTTATGAATAGGTATAGTCTACTAATGTATCATTTTTGTTAATATATGAGTTTTGGTCTAGTCCCCCATATTTTTGTATTTTTTTTTTCAATAATATTTTTTTCATACGATGACAAATGATTGTTGTTACTTGAGGTGTCAACATAGCTGAACTGCCTAACATGAAAGCTTTTATTTAAAAAAAAAGTAGTTGAATTTTCTCATCCTAAATTAGAAGTTTAGGTTGATTTAGTTTTTGAAATTTTATATCCAATATAATTTAATTTGTAAAATTTAATAATTTAACTACAAATTAATTATTCAAACCCACAAATTGTAACACCCCGGAAAATACATATAACTATTACAATACAGGTTCTACTTATTTCTATACAAGCATAAAGTTTTTCAAAACATTCCTAATACATGATTATGACATATAGAAATACAAATATTTACAATATAAGTTTCATAATCAACG
>Ga0123342_1003103_pt1 | contig 27004 bp, 6 predicted proteins | sample Turbeawhitnodule_FD_89960 | JGI IMG/M metagenome (GOLD analysis project Ga0123342, IMG submission 89960) | Root nodule microbial communities of legume samples collected from Mexico - Turtle bean Mexico white nodule | ecosystem: Host-associated > Plants > Roots > Nodule | place: Mexico: Nepantla...
ACAAAAAAGCAAAAAAGTGAGGGCAAGATTGGAAATGGGTGGTGATGATTTGGCACTTCCACTGCACAGTGACACTTTCTCTTCACCTTTCAGAAGAAACCAAATTCGCTCAACTTTCTCTTTCGCTGCACTCTCACCCGCAACAAACCATAGAACCAAATGGGGTGTTAAGGAAGAAAGGAAGCTTAAGCTAAGCCTTCAAAATACCGCTAAGGAAAAAGACTGACTTCTACCCTTGAGCAAAAAATACATGTGTTTTATATAATCTTGTCAAAATATAATGGAGAAAATTGTATTGGACAATAATGTATCAATGTAGATATCAAATTTACATAATAAATAATATTATTATAGTATGAAATGTGTGCTAACATTTTTCTTATGATTATTATCTAGAAAAAACATTTTTATGATTTTAAAGGAAATTGTAAACCTTGAAATTTTGTAAGAGTTTCTTAATCTTGAAGGAATTTTTTCTACTACAACAATACTTAAAAGTGGATTAATTTATTAGACACTACTTAATTGAGTGAAATTTTATATTTTTTTTCCTTTTTGTTATTAAAGTGTCTTTCAATTTTCACATTTTTATTCTTTTAAATTCATGGTTCCTTTTTAGATAGTTTTGATCTTATGGTAAGATTATTATTTAGGTTGATTTACCTAAACATTACCTTAAATTAAAGGATAGTACAAGAGGTGTGACATATGAAAGATCTGTCTTCTATACCCTATTGGGCTCCACAAGTTACTTTAGTCAACATTAGAGAAAAAAAATTATAATTTATTTTGGATAAAACAATAACATAGAAGACATCAATTAAAAAATCTTATAAAAGTTATTAATAAACAATTACTTTCACAAATATTAATACAAATATTTTAGCTAACATTGATTGAAAAGTATCTACCAACATAGCCTAGTAGAAAACTTTAACAAAAATAACCGTAACCTATAATAAATTATGAAGAATATTGACCCAATCAAATGTTATTAGCATTAATTGAAAATAATTTCAGTTGACTAAAAATATTTACCTACAGCAAATATATGTAGGTAATGAGGGTGTTGGTAAATATGTGATGAATTTTTATCCAATGAAATAGAATTTCATGAATATATATGTGTAGGTAAATTTTATAAATATTTTTATTATAACTATTATTTTTATTAATGTTAACACTATTAATAATATTAATGTTATCATCAATATTATTATTAATAATAAAAATAACATTAATAATAATAATAATAATAATATTATTAATATTAATAGTCTCAATAATATATATAATAATATTAATAATAATACAATGTTAATAATTTAAAAATGGGAATACAAAATTAAGAATAAATTTTGTTAACAAAAGAAGGGGCTCACATGCTTTCTGATTTTAAACAAATTTTCTGTGTTAAAAAATGTTAAGAAATTATTACTAACATTCATTTTTCTTTATTTTAGCATTTTAGAATCATAAAAAATGATATTTTAAGGATCATAATTATAAAAAAAAATGTTAACACACTTTTTTTTAGTATAATAATAATAATAATTATTATTATTATTATTATTATTATTATTTAAAATTGATATTTATATTAATACATTATCATCCAAAGTAATTTTGTTTATTTCATACCGACAATATTATATAAGATAACATGTGATACATTCGATTGTCACTTCAATGTAGGACAAAATAGTATGTTGTGCTTTTATACAATAGATGCATCATGATAAAAGAGTATTAATTATAAACAACCGTCATTGGTAAAATTTAATCACATGTCTAAAGAAGCTAATATACCTTCATATTGGATGTGAAAGTATGATAATGTTTATGGATTAGAGATAAGATTAATTTATTGTATATAAAGAAAAATAATTCTCACTTTATAAGTTTGTTTCGTGAGAATGAGTTAGATTTACCATTTTAATTCATTTACTTAATTCTTAATTTTGATTTAAGTTTTTTCCCATTAATTTTCTTAGTTGTTGTTTGTTTTTCTTTACTCAGGTTTGTTATAAGATATATTTTTTTAAAGAAAGTTGTAAACTCTAATTTCTTTTTAAGGAGTTTCCTAATTTTGAAGGAATTTCTCCTAATATAGCAAGACTTAAAATATCTTTGTTAGATATTCCAATGGATTGATTTGATTATACACTACATAATTTAGTGAATTTTAGATATTTTTTTCTTTTGTTATTAAAATGTTTTTCAAATTTCACAATTTTATTCTTCTTTTAAATTTGTGGTTATTTTTTTTTTAGATAGTTTTAATCTTATGGTAAGATGATCTATGTTGATTTATCAAAACATTACCATTATAATATAGGAGGTGTCACATAGTAAAAGATTTATCTTCTATACCCTTATCTAGATTCCATAAGTTCCTTTAGTCAATATTAGAGATAGAAAAATTATTATCTACTTTGAATAAAACAATAACACATGAGACATAAATTGGAAATAAAATCTTATACAAATTTATTAAAAAATAATTACTTTCACAAATGTTAATAGAATTTTGTTTGGCTAATATTTATTGAAAAATATCTACCAACATAGCTTATGAGAAAATTTAACTAACATTAATCGAAAAATAACCCTAACCTATAACAAATTATGATTTGGTCGAAACAACTATAATTAATCAATAATAAAAAATAATTTCAGTTGGCACTAAAAAAATTGAATTTACCTACAATAAAAATATGGAGAAAATGACAAAAATCCATAAATAATAATAAATTATTGACTATTCAAAATCTATAGGTAATTACAACATAGGTAAATTTTGGGATTAATTTTTATATGTTGGAATATAACTCTATGGGTAATCCGTGATAACTTTCCCACTAATGTTCATATGTAGGTAACTATCGTGATATTTGTATTATGATTATTATTTTTATTAATATTTTTATTGTTAATGTTATTAACAATCTCCTAGAGACAATTGAACTTGTGTTTCATAAGTAAACAGAAAATATATATATATATATATATTTTATTTTTTATTTTTTTTTATTTTGTTACACTAATTAAATTTTATTATCATATTATTATTATTATGATTATGATGACTATTATTAATATTATTATTGCTAATAATAATACTAATATTATTATTATTAATATTATTTTTATCATTAATAATATTAATACTAATAATCTTAATCTTATTATTAATAATAATAATAATAATAATAATAATGGTATTAATATTATTATTATTATTATTTTTGAAGGATTTTATCAATAAATAAACACATGTGAAAATTATCTACAAATTTATTAACGGATAACAAAAAAAATTATAAAATTCACAATTTGTACTATTCGTTGGTAAAAATTTGTAGATAATTATATTTTATCAATATATACAAATCTATGACTAATGTAATGTTGAATTTACGTATGGTATAAAATTTATATCCATGTGTAATAATCCGTAAGTAAATTATAAATTTTTAGTAGTGTGGGTATGTAACAACAAGTCATGTTTGACCTTGATAAAAAATTACTATTAATGTTGCCCAAAAAAATCTCAACTGATATTTTAGTCTAAAAGGAACCTAACAACATCAATCAATAAAATATGTTTAGTTGATAAGACCTCCAACCTTAATCAACTTGATGGAATATTGATCAAGGACAGGTTTAAAACATCTTTGTTCTCAAACAGGGTTGGGACTTAGAGAACGATTGAAATTGTTTCTTCACTTCTTTGGTCAGTTAGTTGGTTTGCACTTACGTTCCTCTCCAAACAAGCTCCTTCCTCTCCTTTGCTCGCTTCACTCCTCGGTCTTCACGTAGTCCAAACTCGGATGGTACCAGCAAAAGGCACTCCGACGCTTAAGTCAGATTTAGTGTTCGACACTCGGTATGCTCAGTACTGTATAATGACGTACCTGATTCTTGGAATCTGTGTTATTTATATTATTTTGGTGGACCTTTCTTATTAGGCCATATTAGAGAGTTGAGTCATGTTTAGAAGTGTATTACCTAGCTCTTAATTGCTGATTAGTCTCACTAACTTTACTTAAACGTAATTGGATTTATGGTATCGATCGACATGATCGATCATATGGACCCTATGAGTATAAACTTAATTTTAATCACAACGACTTGATCAAAATTGAGTATAGGGTCATGTTGATGACAACTTGACCGAGATTGCACCAACAACTCCGGACCAATACATCAATAAAAATAGTTTTAAATAACTTAATTAAAATTTCAATTTTATGTTATAACTTTTTATTATATTCTTATATTATATAATGTTATATTTACTACCAAATGTACCCTAACACCGTAGTGACATAAAAGAATGTATGATTTATGATTTTGATGAAGTATGAATAAATAACACTAATAAAATGATTAGAGTAAGATATTAAGTATTCATAAATGCAGTATATATTAAAAAATATATTATATACTTAAAAATGATATTTTCATTAATTAAATAGCAAGTAAGTGCTATCATTCTCGTGACCAACATCTATCCATCCACTTTCCACCAATCGCCCACCAACAAAGTGCTATTTTTCAATTTGAACCAAATATATGAACCAATCATTCCTAAAAAAATATTTATTTATTTATTTATTGTTGACTAACTTGCTTTAATTGATTGATTTATTTATTAAGTGTAGTCCATTCGAGGTAATTTCTTCCTTTGTTGCTAAGTGTGTTCCTTCTTCTAAATCACCACGTTGGATTTTGAAGCAGATGAGAATATGTTTTTATGACTAAAAATTGAATAGAAATATGATGACGGCTTGGTTGTGTTGGGTGGGAATCACATTGACCACAAAATTCCTATGTCAAGTCAATCTTCTTATCATCTCACCTATTTCCTTCTACTTTCCCTTCCCTTTAATCTAAAACCAATACAATAATCACTTTAAATAACAAAAAAAGTGGATAATATTTTAAATTAAAATAACATTTCAAAGAAGAAGGAAAGTTCCTTGAAATATGTTAATGGATAAAGATTTTAAAATTTTATATTATTCATTTTTTAAGTAAAATTCGTATCATGAAAAATATAAAATACTTTTTTCTTTTTTTTATCAGATATTTTTTAACACCTGACGAAAATGTGAGAGTAATGGTCTGCACACGAGCTCCTTACAGTGTGAAAGTGTGTTGAACAGTGCTACCGTCACATTAATTCCTCCTTTGACTACACACATAACTGAATCATTTGAAATTTTATTAATGTTATAAAATATTTATTTATATTACACACATTTAAAACTCTCTTTTAATGGTGTGTCGTCTTGTGAGGAAATAATAAATAGAGAAAAAAATGAAACAAATAAGAATAAAAGAAGAGAAAACGAAAATATGCACATGGAACTTTAGTCTCACAATTGTTTTGATAAGAATAATTATTATTATTTTGAAATTTTTGTTGGAGATCCCACATCGACTAGAGATTAGAGCCTTTCATTGTATATAAGTAGGTGCAAACCTCAATCTTATGAGCCGGTTTTATGGGATTGAGTTAGGCTTAAAGTTCACTCTTTCGTAATATGGTATCCTAGCGAGTATTTGTTGGACCTATCGTGTTACCCGCTATCGGACCACCCATAATATATAGTCTCACGCACAAGTTGGCAGTCTCGGCGTGAGGGGGGTTTATGTCATTAATGTTATTTTGATAAATTTGTTAAATCTGCCTATTATTTTAAACATGATCTTTCCTTAAGAAAAATACAATATAATTATTTTTGTTATTGTAAGGATATTACAACAATCACATATGACATTAATAACCAATGATAAAAGTTAACTTATTCACCTAATCAATATATGACGAAAGTAATAAGTGTCATGTATAATTGTATATTATGTGTATCCTGTCACCGTGATTACAAATATGTAATAAAACAAGTTCAAAACAATTTAGAAGGATCTAAATATCAATTAAATACGATATATAAAATATGAAACAATCACCGAGATAAAATCACTAGTTTTAACTTAATGAACTTAAATATACATTACGATTTATTTATATGTGGCTTGAGCGAGTAACCTCTCATTTAAACAAAAGTCATATATTTTCTTTGTCATGATTTTTGGTTGATTGAAAAATATAAATTCAACGAACTTCACAAAATCGAAAAATATTAATTTAATTATAATTAAACAGAAATGATTCATAGTTATTTACGTTCTTTTTAAATAAATTACGCATTACTATGTAACTTGACATCTCATCTATACTGATACTTGACACTTCAAGTAATAACAATCATTTGTCATAGCATGAAAAAAATATTATTGAAAAAGAAAAATAATAAAGAAAATACAAAAATATGGGAAGATTATACCAAAACTCATATATTAACAAAAACGATACATAGGTAAATTATACATATTAATGAAGAATTATAATAAGAGACTAGATGGTAGCCTATTATACTAAAAAAGATTCTCTATGAATAAATCTTAAATTAGCAAACTTATTAGCACACGCATTCCCTTCACGAAAAATATGAGTAACCCTAAACCTAATTTTCCCACAGTAATTAAGACAATTATTTCATCGATTCCGAATAATCCAAGAAACATTGGTCCTAGCACACAATACAAACCAAAACAGAATCACATTTCAGCCAGACATTATTAAGCACCATCTTTTGAGCTTCCTTTCTAGCATGTATAACCCTATAAAACTCAGCAACCAGAGGAGTCTGAACTTCAAAAAACGTAGAGAAAAATCCAATAAATTTTCTCATACTCCCAAAAAATACCTCCAGAAATAGCAATATTATTATGTTCTTAATGATAGAATTTATTTTGAGAAAAAACGAGAAATAAAATTCGAAAAGAAAATTGGAAGGAGGTGTTAGAGAGACTTTCATATAAGTAAAAACAAAAGGAAAGAAGAAAAATAAAAGAAGACTGATGCCATGGTCTTAGGTACACACAAAATCAAGGTTTAAATCTCATCACACGAGTTATCCCATCTAATAAAGTAAGCATCACTCACGGTGACATAACTGTAGTTTCTTTTTGGTTAATCCAAGATCATCATTTTTGTTCTCTTTAGCGAACCTAAACATGTCAAAGAATCTTTCTCCAGCCGCCACAAGCCCACAACTTTCTATATATATGCTGTCGTGGTTAAGCTAATAACGTTGGATTTTATGATAAGACCATGAAACCGCAAGACCAAACTGCTAATTAATTAATTAATAATTAGGGTAAAATCCATCATGTCTCTTGGTGGCTTTTATTTATTAATTTATCATCACGATAAAAAAAATAAAAATTTAGAGGGTTGATATTTTAATAATCATATAATATATTACAACTTTAAAAAATTCAAGTTGATGTATTTGAATTTACAGTTTTCAAAATAATATTTAAAAAAACTAAATAATAGGATTGAATAAAGCATAGTGGGTTTTTGGCAATGACGTCATGGAATGAGATGAGAGTGGTGTAACATGAATGAAAGAGGAACCTTCATTGCATCATCTAGGAAAGAGTTGGGAAAGTTGGTTCCTAGAAAAGCATAATAAGGAAAACCATGATTACATCCTTCTAGATATCATTTTTTAATCATATAAAAACACCATATTTTAACTCTCACTCTTATAAAATGCTCTTTCTTTTCATTCAACTACTACTACTGCTACTACACTTTTAGGAATGGATTTCTTCTACTTTGGAAACCCTCACCCTTCTCATGATCATCTTCACAACATGCCACCATCTTCCCCTGAGATCGCACTCTCTGATTACCTCCTTCTCGATGATTTCCTTGATCATCATCATGGACACTCTCCATCATCACAAAGCACTGAATCATCGGAAAAAACCACTTTCACTGATGCCACTCATGGATTCACCACTGGTGCAACCTCTAAGAACAACAACAACAACATGCAAGTGCCTTCTCTCTCTCTTTCTCTTTCATATATTTTATTATATATAGAGAGTTGCATGTGTGTGTATAGTGCAATGAATATTATATATATTTTTTTGGACCATTTGAAAGAGAGAAGAATGGTTGATATGTGAATAACATAACACAACACTAATTGTGCTGAATAATGTTATGCAGAAAGTGCAAGAACGAGATCAGTGAAAGCAAAGCAAGGTTGGGCCCAAGAATCGCGTTTAGAACTAAATCAGAGCTTGAGATCATGGATGATGGATACAAGTGGAGGAAGTATGGTAAGAAGTCCGTGAAGAGCAATCCCAATCTAAGGTAAAAACAAATACTTATAGTGTCATAAACTAAATTACTCCTTTGCACTTTGTACTTTTTATAAGCAGAGACAAAACAAAAAAACCATTACAAAGAACAAGTTTAGGTAAAATTAGAAATTCAGATTCAATGAAAGTTTGAAATATAAACCAGTTATTCTGTTTCATAGCACTGAGCATCATTTAAATCATGAGTTTCATGTGTTATCTCAAATGGGACTGAACAGTGTAAGATAGTTGCACAATTTTTGTACTAAGGAATTGCTTTGATTAATGATTGCAGGAACTACTACAAATGTTCAAGTGGAGGATGCAGTGTGAAGAAAAGGGTGGAAAGGGACAGAGAGGATTCCAGCTATGTGATAACAACTTATGAAGGTGTGCACAATCACGAGAGCCCTTTTACCACATACTACAGCCCCATCTCCTTCCTACATTCTGATGATTCTACAAGTTCCAAATGACACCAATTGCAACCCCTTTTGCTCCTTTCAATCACCAACTCTAGCTTATGTGCTCAGAAGAGGTTTCAACATCCCTTCATGCAGGGGAAGCTATGTATCATACCATGGTGTAATAGGTTGGAGAGAGTTTGTACTCAGATCTTGGAACTTTGTTCTGAATTCTACACCTTTTTTTGCACTTTGTTTAGAGGAGTTTGGTTTCTCACTTAGTTAAAAGTCAACCTTTGTTAGTTCATATATGACAAGGAACATTAATCTGTAACTTTGTTCAAATCTTAAAAGCAAGCAAGTATCTTGTATTAGGATTAAAATATCTCTTATGCTTCATAACAAAGTTTTTTTTCCTTATTCAAATAAATCGTAAAAGGTAAAACTATCCAATAGAAACTAATTTTAGAGAATAAATTTAATTAATTGTTATATTAATTAAATTAGATATTATTTTAGATACTAAAAATTTTTTGATTTCTAAATTAGTTTTTATTATAATTAGTTATTAATGTTTTAACTACCAATTATTTAGATTCTAAAATTGGTAGAAAAATCTTGATAGCTAATTAGATACTAATTTATAAACTATTTATCAATAATAAAAACTATTTTAGACACACACAAAAATTTTATTTTCTAAAATAGTATCTAATTTAGTCAATATAACAATTAATTAGTACATAAAATTAATTTTTATTTAATGTAAATGAGAAACTAAAGAGTTTGTGCTTTAAATGGTTTTACCCGGATCAATTGAATGAATTGAAATTTAAGAGTGTTAGGAGGAAAACAAAATGTCCCTAAAAATATGAAAGCAATATATAAAGTATAATGTTTTTGTTTTATTTAAATATTTCTTAATTTCTCCTAAGTGGCAACCAAATTACTTCCTAAATAAAACACTTGTAAATTTAGACCATGATACCAGTTTTATCCACGGAACACCTAAAACAATATTATTTTATTATACTATAATATTTAATTTTAAAGACGTTATAAAATGGTTGTTTTTTACCGTTAAAGTGTCAAAGAAATTTTATTTGTCTAGTAGTACTCTCATCCCTTTCTTTTTTTTATATATAGAAATTATATTTTAAATAAAGATAATTATCCTACTACTACACTAAATGTTCTCTCATAAAAAAAATTAAATACTTTATAATATTGATAAATAGTTTTTAAATTGATATTTAATTAGCTATCAAGGTTTTAAATCAATAATAGAAACTAATTTAGAAATCAATAATTTTTTTAGTTTTTAAAATAAACTCTAATTTAGTCACTATAACAACTAATTATTTTTTGTCTCTAAAAATAATTTTTATTTAATGATTTTTTGTAGTGTACATCAAGTATTGGATGAGAGTCATCATTTTGACAGATATTAGTATCACCTAAATAGAGGTAACACCTTCTAACATGGACGAATGTATTTTACTTTTATGAGTACTACGTAATAACATAACTGAAATGTTTTATATCTTCAATTATCAATCTCCATTGGTGCAGGAGGACATCAACCAAATAAGAAAACAATGAACATGGGCAGCATTTTTCCTCCCTAAAATATATTGTAGTTTAGGTTATTTTCTTGTTTAGCTAATTTTAGGTTAGATTAGACTTTTTTTTAGTGAAATTTTAGTTAAAAATTATATATTGTATTGAGAATTTTATATATTTTAGGTTTTGGTTTGAGGCCAAAACCAAATGTATTTTTTTATAAAAAGTCCAAAATTTTTGTTCACCAATGCGTGGTTCGACATAAATTTTGGATGTTTGCCCTCTTAATCTTGTACACTGGGTTAAATAGATAAATATATTGTGTGATGAAAAAGAAATAAAGGTTTTCGACAATAAATTGAGGTGAGAGTCACTCATACTCAATAAAATGTTCAAAAAAAATCTCTCATAAAAGTTTGTTGGATGAAAGTTGTAGTAGAGTATGATAAATTATTAGAGAAAACCAAATATGACAAATTAGTTTTGTGAAGTCAAATTTAATATTAGTATTACAAAAATAGTTTGTTGATATATTTTTTTTTGAGAATGACATGCCTAGTCTGTAATAAATTACGTAAAATCTCATATTATTTATAGTATTTGGTATGATTAGAATCATATTATGATTGCATTTTAATGAGAAGCTGATGATTCTACATATTTTAGAATTGAAGAAAATTTTTAGATTATTCAATATGTTTTAAAAACTAAAAAAAAAAATTAGTTTCTATTATTTTTAAATAGTTTCTAAATTGATATCTAATTAACAAGTTTTTTCTACCAAATTTAGAAACTAAATAATTGGTAGTTAAAAGATTGGTTGCTAATTAGATACCAATTTAGAAACTATTTAACAATAATATAAACTAATTTAGAAACCAATTTTTTTTGTTTAGTTTTTAAAATGGTCTCTAATTTAGTTACTATTGCAACTAATTATTTTGGTCTCTAAAAATTGGTTTCTATTTCATGATTTTCTTGTAGTGTAGGTTATATTCTTCTAAAATTGAAAAAAAAAATGTGTAAATGAATTCTATATGTTTTAAGAGATTTTAAATTTTCAAAATTGACATCAATTTTAGAAATATAGGAACCTATTAAATTAACAGGGTTATTGAGAAGCCTTTTTAAACTGGCTTGAGAAAAAAAAGTAGTCTTTTGAACTAAAAGTTAATGTAATTATATTAATGTGATATCTACATTAAAAAATGATTTTCGTAACATATTAACTTTAAATAAAGAGGTAAGGAAGAAAGTAGTGGGAAAACTATGAATCAAGTTCATACTTTATTTCGTTACAGCTAATAAATTAAGAATTGTTTAAGGTAGTCGAAAAGTGCACGTTGAAGGTGAATGCGATGTAACAACACAAGTTAATGGGGGTGGCTTTGCTGGTTTGACTTTGACACAACACAAGAGAAACTTCTTGTTGGGATCATAAAAACTCTATTCTTGCAATCTTATATTTTTCAAACTACACACTTGCATTTTGTTTATATGTTTTTATCACTGTAATAACTTTACTATGTAACAAAAGATGTGACAATACAAGGGTTTTGGAGAAGCTTTCATGTAAAATTTGAAAACTTATTATATTTAAGAATTTTTTGTTATGATTTACAAATTGTTATTATTGATAGTGTTTGAGATCACAATTAAAATTAGAACATTTTATAATATATAAGTCGGTGAAAGTTTAACAGTTGATTTTTAAGGTTGAGTTAATCTTAAAATTCATTTCTTATTATGGTATTAAAGTTATTTAAAATATATCATAACAATAGTGTGTTTGGCTTAACGGATCATCTGCTATCGAATCACCCATAAATATATATTCTCACCCTCAAGTTGGGGGTTTCGGCATGATGAGAGTGTTTTGAAGATTTCACATCGATTAAAAATAAAAACATCTCATAATATATAAGTGAGTGCAAAACTTACCTTATTATATAATTTTGTATACTTAAATTAGACTTAAAGTTTCATCTTTAATAATATGAATGCATTTATTAATTTTTAGTAAAACTACTTATTATTCCCCTAACTAATTATGAACTCTTATAATTTCTTATAATTAAGTAAGAGTCTAAATAAATTGATTAAAACCAAGTTTTACAATATTTGAGACTTTTTTTCAAATATAAAAGTTGATTTTTCCTCTTTCATATTTATTCAATAAAATAGGGGTATTTTTAAATGTGTTTCATTAATTATTTTGTTAGAGGAGTGAAACATAATAGATATTTTCGTCAAAATACATTTTTTTTTAAAAGTGGATAAAGGAGTTTAATAGTGGTATGGGGAGTGCCAATAGCAATAGTCTAAAAGGGCTGCCCTAAATATGTTTTGGGCTTACCTTGGCCTTATTATCTTTTCTTGCTACTGTCATCCCTTGTGCAAAAAAGAAATTACCACCTTTTCTAATTTTATAGTATTAATGTTTAGACAATGCATATTATTATTATTAATAATACAATACTTATAATTAAATTAATGAAAATATTAATAATTAATTAATTCTAAAATAATATTTAGATAAACCAAGTATGTATATGTGCATGTTAAATTAGTTAAAAGATTTGGTGGGTAAGTTAGTAAAAAAAAAAGATTAAAATATTTGTATAACTAAAACAAAGTAATTATCATTAATCTTAAAAGAAATTCAATTAAAAAAAGTGGATCATCTGACTAAACTAGACTTAAAATTTTTAATAAAATAAAAAACAATTGGATTTATTCTAACTTCATGTTTATATATATTTTTAATTTATATAAGTGTGAATAAAAACTGAATAATTTTATTACAGTCTAATATACTCAATCAAGTCACCCGAAGGTACTCTATAATAAAAATGAGGTTAGATAAACAAAATGCCACGTGTCATGTCATATATAGTATTTTTGTTCAAATTACTTTCCTTTAAGAAATACATAGCAAATATAACAGAACTTAACATTTTTTTTCCTCCAATACCATTTTTTATTTATTTTCCTTTGTGTTATTTCCTTATTCACGGACATAATTAAAATAACTATTATTTTTGGCAATTTACCATTCACTATCGTTTTGTCTAATTTTTTTTCCTCATTACTTAGATGAATAATTTTTTTAATGGTAATGGTGATACTAAAATATCATATACATTTCGCTATTTTATTAGTAATATTTTCAACATCTATTAAAAAAGTTACTTTATATATTTAGGGACGATATTTTTTTTTCATCCGCAAATAACATTTGTCCCCATAATTATTTTATTTAAAAAAATCATAATTTAATTCCATTCAATTACACTCACATATTTTTATGTATACTTGCTTAAGAAACGAAGTTTAACATTATTATTTTTCCTAAAGTTTATAAATTTAAAAAAAAAACAGTTTAATAAAAAATCTGGGTTGAAGAAATTAAAGAACATTTTAATTACCGAGATGACGTGCTCTTGCATCGCGTGGTTTACACGAATGAGTAGCGAGATTGTATGATTACAATGAATCGTTCGTCTCTTTCACCTTTCCGCCACCATCGCGTCCCAAAAAAACAGAGCCATTTTGAAGACACTGCACAACACAGACACACACCGCAAATCCATCATCCTCACCCCAATCCCTTTCCCTTTCACTGTCTCCCAAAATCCTTAGATCCATCGTCGATTCGCGTTTCTTGCTTTTCTTTTCGTTTCCTCCGAGATACGCGACGCCGGAGCGAAAACTTCTCGCTCCGATCCCGGCGTGATTCTCACGTGACATGGGTTTTGGAACTTGATGAGCGCACGTGCGTGTGGTGGTGAAGACGTGCTTTGAGATAATCGTCGGTGAAGAGGGAATCATGTTCTGGAGGGACCGTGAGAGGGAGAACAAAGAGTTGAACGGTGGGGTCCTATGTGGCCAGGTCAGAGTGCTCGTTGTTGGTGATTCGGGTTCGTGTTTCTGTTACCAGTTTTGTTTTCTTCTAATTTTGTAGAATAAAACTTGTTTATACTCTAAAGTACACTACTAGGCTGTGTTCACTGTTGTTGATTTCATTTACAATTGTATGTGGTAATCTTATTGCACTGGCATTTAAGATTTTAGGATCAGTGCTGCTTTTTTTGAAAAAACAATTATGATGGGGAGTTTTGTGATTGTGTGGTTAGTTGATTCGGTGTGGGAGGGTACACTGTTAGGATCCGTTGTGATTTTGTGATATTTCTGTGGAAACATTGAAACAAGGAGTGAGAAATGTTATCATGGTGATGGTGGCATAGTTATTATAACACTCAATGGGAGCTTCAAGAGTGATGTTAATGATTTTAGCTTCAAGGTTTTAAGTTGTGGCTGTGGGTTCTTGTTTCATTGGATCTTTGATGTTGTAGTTGCAATCGTGGTCATGGAGACCCTGAATACCTTGAAGCTTCAACCGAAATTGCAGTTGTCGACAGTTTTCTGAAACCTTGTTAAGTCAGGTGTCTAGGTTGTAGATGTTCAATTTGAAATGGGCTGGATGATTGATATTTCGTTTTGGTATGTGGTTTAGAGAATTCATTTAGGTAGGGCTGCTTTAAGAGAATTGGGTTCTTAATGTAAGAGAGTCAACTTCGAAAAATAAAAACCTATTTATATGTCAACTCTGGGCAAAAGGAAATAAAAATCTAATATTGCTTAATAGGTCGAGGAAATAATTCTGGCTTAGTATTCTGTTAGATCTGGTTCAGACTTAGAATCTAGAGGTAGAAATGGAAATTTTTATTGAAGGAGAAGATTATATTGTACGGTGGAAAACAATCGGAAGGAGAGTCCAGATTTTCCCCTTTTAATCAACTAACTTCCCCAAAATGTGCCCTCTCCCCCTACCTTCTCCTCGTCATTCTATTATTCAATTCCCCCTCCCTGTAACTAGATCAGTTAGGTAGTTATGCCTAATTGCTATACCTAGCAAGCCTAACATAGACTTTCTTAATGGTGATATTGTTGACAAAAATCATTTCTACTGTTAAGCTGTTGTTTATGTTATCATATAGGAGCCATATACTTTGGAAAGTATCCAAGCATATGATGCCTTTCTGAAGCTTTTTGGAAAACCTATGGGTTGCATTCGTTAATATTACAGCAGCAAGCACATCAAAATCTCTCTTTAGTCACCCCTGATATGGTTCCCTCCTGTACTGTTTCGTCGATATTATAGTTGCACATTTGTCATATTTTCTCATCCTCCTTGCAGGTGTTGGGAAGACTTCGTTAGTGAACCTGATTATAAAAGGTTCTCCAATTGCTCGCCCTCCTCAAACAATTGGTTGTGCAGTTGATGTGAAAGTAATTACCCCCTATCCTTCTATGGTTTAGACGAGTAATACATTATTTCTGTACACAAAGGGAAGTCTTTACCAAATTTTTATTTCTTTTTCCAGCATACTACTTATGGAAATTCAGGCAGCTCTTCTAGTAGCCTAAAAGGTGACTCTGAGAGAGATTTCTTCGTTGAACTGTGGGATGTATCAGGACATGAGCGCTACAAAGATTGTCGGTCTCTTTTTTATTCACAGGTTAATGGTGAGTAAAAAAAAATCCATTATTTTAGTTTTCTAAAATATATAGTACCTTACATTGCACAGAGGTAGTTGTATAGGTTCTACAAAATGACAGGTCAATATTTGTGACCAAGGGGGAAAGGAAATAAGGAAGAGGACTTCCATTTTTATTTCAGTCATTAAGTATCCTTGGCTTCTCTTTTTAAAGCCTTTCATGCTGAAAAATAAAAGAATTTTGATATAGAACACATAGCAATAATGTTCTAAATCTTCTACAAGAAATCTTACAGATTTAGCTGTCTAAAGTCCAAACTTCATTGATTTGCAAAATAGCCCAATTACCACTATCTGGATAATGGCATGAGTCTCTTGATGACAATTGGGTATTCTGGAAGTCTTGACAAATAAAATTAGTAACAGTTAGTGAATATTTGAAAGTTGGCTCTCTGATAATTTAGAATTTGAAACTTTGTTTGGACTTCATTTGCAGGTGTAATTTTTGTTCACGATCTTTCACAGAGAAGAACAAAGACTAGCTTGCAGAAGTGGGCAGCTGAGATTGCTGAAACTGGGACATTTTCAGCTCCTTTGGGATCAGGTGGCCCTAGTGGCCTTCCTGTTCCATATATTATTATTGGTAACAAAGCTGATATTGCTGCACAAGAGGGTACAAGAGGAAGCAGTGGGAATCTTGTTGATGTTGCACGCCAATGGGTTGAGAAGCAGGGTTTGCTTCCATCCAGTGAGGAGCTTCCTTTGACTGAGAGTTTTCCTGGTAGTGGGGGCCTTGTTGCTGTAGGTGTCTCAACTAAAATATTTATCGGTTTTACAAGTTGGTTTTCGCCACTTTCAATGTTTGAGATAGTATGTTACCCTTATGTTAACTAGTATGTTGTATTCAGATAGATTTTAATAAATCTGACGTTAATGCTAATTACAACGGAATTTCAACTACTAGCAAGTAGCAATTTAAAATTTTAGTTGTTTTGTATTTTAAAGCTAGCCACTGCTGTTTTTCGAACATATTACATGTGTTTTAAACATGAATAATTTATACTTGTTTTTTGTGACAATATCACTGCATATGCATTGAGTGGGATGGGATTTATGAGAACCACAAAAAAAGCTTCTCCTCACTGATCCTTTTCAAAATTCAGAACAAGTTTATATTACATCTGGATCCTTTATGGATGCATTGAAACTGCACATTTCACTTTGGTGCCACCATCTGGATTAAAAATAGATTTTTCTGTTTCCATCCGTTTTCAAATTGAGAGGCTAATCATTAAACATTTTATCTTTTTAACTAATCTTAAAGGTTATCAATGTATATTTTTTGGGCCACTCACTAAGAATAATGAATTTAGCTCAGCCATTGCCTACTGTGCTGTGTTAGGAAAATGTTACACTGGAGATGCTATGTTTTCTGAGAATCTTTATTTCTCATTTTGATATTCTAAACCGAAATACTTGTTGTGTCTATCTGCTAACAATTCATGCATAGACTTGCCCAGATTTTGCATTCTGTTGAAGAGTTGCTATCCAATTCATTCTTCTTGTAATGGTTGTGGTTTTTATGTTGGATGTCTACAGGCTGCAAAAGAAGCAAGGTATGACAAGGAGGCTGTGGTGAAATTTTTCCGCATGGTCAGTACGGTCTTTGATCTCTGTCTATACAAATTTTAATTTATGGGTTGCCATCTGAGTTTTCTGGTACATCTCCTTTCAGTTGATCAGGAGAAGATATTTCTCAGATGAAATACCTTCACCAGCATGGTCCATTCCTTCTGTTCAGAGACCAGCTCAGCGTATAGATGAAAATTTCATAGAAGATGATCAGTCCTATAATAAAAGGTATGCTGATGTGCTTTTATCATCACCACCATGACCGCAGTTTTTTTGGCTGAAAGATTGTCTTCTTGATCATATTTTTCATCTATGGAAAGACGACTAATAGTGCAATTTTGGGTTTGCCTCGGGGTGAAAATTTGCGGATCATTGTGTTGAAAACTATGCACAGATCCTAGGTAGTTTTTTGGTGATGGAATTATATAATACAAATACACGTTTATTCATTAGCAATAACTGAGTGCAGGCACATGTGTGTGTTTGCCCATTTCCTAGCTTGTTTAGGGCCACTCCTTACAAATTTCATTGTTTGATTGCAGTCTAAGCAATGATCCTTTCAAGTACAACACGCTTCCCCCACTTCCAGCACAACGCAATCTAACACCGCCCCCCACACTCTATCCTCAACAGCCAGTTTCGGTGTCGGAAAACTATAGTTTCCCTAGATATTCCTTGTCAGGCACCTCAGAAATCAGTGCTGTGGCCAGAACAAAGCGATCAGATATTAATGTCTGAAGATTTATTTGTGTATTTTTGGTAATTAGTCATTGCTAATACATGATGTATTCTTGCATGGAACGAAGTTATATACATGTTTAAATTCTTTGTTCCCATTGTAACTTCTCAATTGATTCATTCGTTTTTAAGAGGCTTTCTCAGTCCACAGAGGAGCTCATTGTCCAAAGTTTGCGGAGAATTTAAATTATATATGCTCCATTCTTTCATATCAACAGTATTACCTCTCCAAATTCCACGTATTCCACTTCAATATAACCGTTGAATGATCTTATGACGTAAAATACAGTTTGAGTGAGGGTAAAGTCAAGCTGAACACTTTTCAAGGAAATTTATTAAATGGTTGAAGGGAGATAGTAATAGTCTTCACTATATTTCAACAATACCCAGTGAAGTTATTGTAATTATTTCAAATTAAAAAAATTGAATAATTGTCAAATTGAGATTCTGGGGTAAAATATGTTTGTCGTATAAATGTTCTTGACAAATTTTCATATCAGTACAATAGCAGAAAAATTGAATGGTTTTCATACTGTAGATTTTTTTTTAAAGTGTTAACGAATTCCGTTGACTGGACCATTAACAACCTAGTACATAATTAAAGCGAAATGATAATTATTTATTTGAAATATTTTCACTTTGTATACATCAGCAGGCCTTGATTATTTTCGTTTTTATTACAAAAACATTTTATGTTTTTGATTTTACTACTTTGCTAAAATTTGATCAGTCTAGATTAATCATGTTTTGGTCTGTTTATGGAATTCTTTTATTAGTAACTTTTCTATTAGTAATTTGAATTTAAAAATTGTTAAGAAATATGGTCCATGAAATGATATCCTTCGATCCCAGGCTTTTGTTATTTTAAAAAACTAAATAACAAAGACTGATAAACATAAACAGGCTAAATAAATTTGTCTTCAACTAATATCTTTTTCGTGGTTTTAGTCGTTAGATTTTTTATTTTAATTTTAATGAAGAATTTTACCAAGTAATTTTTAGAAGATAAAAATTGTTAAAAAAATATCAGTAAATATAATAAAATATTATTGAATATCAAAAGTTGTCCGCAATTATTTGTGTTGATATTAAGAATTTTTTGAATTTTGAAAGATTCAAGTATGAAGGTGGAGCAGTTGCTACATGCAAGATAGAAGCACCACGTAGAAGAATAGAACGTGTTCAACGTAGAGAGATCTGAAGCTTCTAACTACCAAATATACCTTTCATTCTTCTCCAACAATCTCTTACTGCTCCATTACCATGGTTCATTTCACCATAACCATTCTATTCTTTCTTCTTTTCTGCGCCTTCTTCCAATTTCAACCTGCAACACTTGATGAAGTTGCTGCCCAAAATGATGCTCAAAAGCCACTTCTTTCCAAGGTCTTCATGGATACTGTTTCTCTCCTCAGAAAGTCCCACAAAAACTCCTGGAACAAAATCAAAACTGCCATAAATGATCTGCAAATGCACTTTTCTCCCCCAAATTTGGAGTAAGTTAAGATCTTCTTACTCTTACAACAAACCTTTTTCTTACAGTTCCTGCATTCTTGATTATCATCAAATGGGAGAATAAAAGCACATCCTTTATTTATATAGATTAAATAAAAATGAATAAAACTTTCAGAGACCAAAAACAAAACAAAAATTGTATTTAAATATTTATTTATTAATTTATGATTCATATTTCCATGTTGTGTATCTTCCCAGTTTCAGGAGTGGGGGAGAGGTAAGAGAAGATATGAAAGGAACTTTAAAAGCAGCAGTTCAGAAGAGTTTAGAAAGAAGCAAAGAAACATTTGAGGAAAGTGCTGAAACAGCAGCAAAAGCAGTTGAAACAAAAATTCACAAGACAGCAGAAAATAAGATGCATAAGAACACAGCTTATGACTCTGAACATGAATCTAAAACAGAGCTTTAATCTTTTTTTCTTTTATGGGTTGAAATTGTATTGCTGTTGGTTTAGGATATGGCAAAAATCTATGTTCTTTGTTTGCACTATTCCCCATTTTGGTCCAATGAGAAAAGAAGAAGAAAACTAATTGCAAAGCATGTCAAATGCTGAATGAACAATAGATGGTAATTTCATACAAGGTTCATTCCTCTGTTCCCATAGCACTTTTATTGCTTTAAGAAAAATTTAGAAATTATATTTGACTTTAGGTTTACGATAATTATTGTAAAAACTATTAACTTATCATATGCATAATAAATTGACGTAATTGAAATATGGTGTACAATTATTTATATGTCTGGTTAATAGTGTATGCATTAAAATTTCTTATTTAATTAATAAAATGAAACTTTTGAAGTGAATAGAAAAAAAGTAACACTTAATTATAATTTCCTTAAGTATTTTTGTACTTCATTATTTATAATAGTTTTCTTCTGTAGAGGGAAAAAGCTCAATCAAAGTAATTTTATAATTACTTTTTATTAAGAAAAAGCTTATTTTTAGGTTCACTGAATATATATTCAATAAATTAACATATTTCAAAGTTCATTTAACCTTATTTTTAAATAAAAATCCCCAAAAAAGAAAATAAAAATAATATCTTTCAGATAATAAATTCATCCAGATTTTTTTAGTAAGTAACACCAAAAAGTTATCATGTTAATGTGCGGGTATTTTTAAATTTAAGTAATAACAAAGACAAAACAATATATATATATATATATATACTGTTAAATAATTGTCACATTGTTCATCAGACCAACAATACCACATTTATTATATTCGATATTTTTTTATAAACACTTGTAAGAGATAAAACTAAGAAAGAAAAATAATTAAATTTTTTTCATATGTAATCTTGTTACCATCACGTATAACTAACAAATAATATTAAAAAAATGATTTGAGTTGTTAGACCATCTCCAATACAGAATTAGTGTGTCATTATGATATTATTTTACTAGTTTTATTTCAATATAAATATTTTATAAATTTTTATTTTAATAATTTTTTATTTATTATATTCAAATATCATTAATATTATTATGATTACATGAATAATTATAAAATTAAAAAATAATTTTTTTTATCATATATCACATCATTATAATTTTAGTTTCATATAATTCTTAATTTGCATTTTAGCTTTTTATTTCTTCCATGATCTTAGTTATATTCTAAACAATTCGCAATTTTGTTCAATATTAAAGTTTGCATACGTTTATTTTTTTATATTTATATTTAAATTAATTACATTATTTTTTTATAATTCATGGAGTAACTAATACGTTAGTTTAAAGTTAAATTATATTAAAATAAATAAATAAATAATGCAAGATTGATTATTAAATTGAAATTATGAATGATCTAAAATATGAAGACTAAAATAAAATTAAAATATATAATTAGCCTTTTTTTATTTTATTTTCAACCAAAATATATAATCCATTGAAGTTTTAATATCAACATCAAGCTCAAATTTAAAATAAGTGGAGTCAAAAGCCCGATAGAAGACTGACTTATTTTTATTTATTTTTCTCAGTTTTGATTATTGGATGATAGAGACTTTTCTATGTATTAACTGTTCAACAAAAGAATGAATCAAAAAATAAATTTATTCAACAAAAGGATTAAATCCTATTTAATAGTCAAATAAGATTATTTGAATCAAAGTCATGGACCGATAACTTGTTTATTATTTTTTCAGTAACAGATATCATATTCAACTGTTGTTGAAAAATTGAAATTTATTCTCCAGGACAAATATAATAAATAACTAAAAAACTAAAAATACCTAGAAAGAGTAAAATGCATAAAATAAATTGATGTGGTATACTATTTTAATACCTTTTTTTACTACTTCCTATTAATTTAAAATTGTACTTCTTTTTGTAAATTTATTTATTTAAGACTCAATTACACATATATCACTTAACTATTATTATTTTTTAAGAATTTTATCATCAATTTTATATTATCATTTGACCATCAGGTTTTATTTATTTTTATAAATTTATTGGTATATTAAATTGTGATAAAAATAAAAAATAATACAAAATATGTCAAGAAAAATATTTTAGAAAACGATAACAAAAGAATTTATTTAACAAATAATTGACCAATCCTATCAATATTTTGAAAATTAAAAACTTTAATGATAAAATCACAAGGTAAAATTTGCAAAATAATAATAGTTAAGTGATAAAATGTGCATTAAATTTATTTAATAATTTTATTTAGGATTTTGTAATTTTTAATTAATTTCAAGTTGGTTATCATAAATTTTGACCATTTTAATTAAGTTTATTCAATATTTTTATATTTATTGGGGATGGTTACAAAGATGATAGTACTTTAAGGTGGTGTGAACACTAGTCAGTTTGAAATCTTTTGAGATGGCTAATATTATAATTAATGTGAGATGGAAGAGTAGAAATTGTAAAGTATGAAAGAGTGTGGTGTTAATAAATATGTTAATCCAAATTTTTAAACATTAATGTATATAAATGGAGAAAGAAGATGATTATTAATCTTATTTATGAAATATAGAGTTATAAGATAAATGATTATAGAAAATATGGGTAACGATTTGAATAAGAAGAATGTGTTAAAGTATATTAACACGTATGAAAAATTAAATAATACATTATATGTATAATTATCTCGAAAAAAAAGTAAATGGTTCATAATATCATATAAATTAGTATAACAACTAAAATAAAATATGTCATTATTATAACATTTATTATATTTGTATAACGTTATAGAACATTTTATATATACACACCTCAATCCACATCCAAAGACGTCTAAAGCCCAAATACAATATATAAAAAATAAATAAATAATCATCACAAACAAAAGAAATTATCAAGTGAACTTATACCTATACAAATAAAAATTAGAAACCTTTATTATACTTTATTATATGAAACTATACTGAAAACATGTTATGTGGTTAAAGTTTTGTTCACATAATGGTGTTATTAAGAGAAACCTTCCTTTGAAAGATATTAGTGTCTGCATTTTTTTAAAGGATAAGATGATTATGAAGTAGAGAAAATGTGTTGTTCTTTTAAAATTAAACAGTTTGAAGTGACATCAATTATGATAAAGAGAAAAGTAATTTATTGAGACCAAGTCAGACACGTAGAGAGAGCACATTGCACCAAAATCTAGCCAATTACCAATGCACCAAAAGACTTAACACACCACCACCTATTACTTCCAAACCCCATTTCCAGATCTCAACAACACTCATGGACCGTCGTAAAGAGGTTTTTCTTTTCTCTCTTTCTCCAAACTCTTCTTCTTCTTCGTATTATTAATTTATTTGCTTCATTAAAATAACCTAATCCTTCTTCAGTCGAATGGATTGTTTCTCTCTATTGTTTGCGTCAATGTCATATTCACTGAATCACGAATCTGGCTATTCAATTGCATGCTGCTTGTTGAGTTGAACCACATGAAGCAGAAACCGAGAGATTGTGATTGTATGAAAACTTACTGTTGTTTGGTTAAATAGCTTAGAGATAGGATTTGATTAGATAACTCGCTGCTTAACATACAGAGGACTAAGATCTTGAATACAGATACAATTGTTTACCTGTTGCTGCTGGAATTATTCTGATTTTAATCTCAGAACTGCATGTTTTCGCCGTTTCCGAAATCCTTGTTTTCTTTGTCTTCTCGTTTTGTATTTAATTTTCGTGATTAAGTTATAGCTCCTACTCAACATGCATCTGCAGAGATTGTTGTTGTATTTCTTCGCTTTGATTCTTTCTTGTTTTCTCTGATTTTTTTAAACGGAAACACGACTACTGTGACTCATTCGCTTCCCTTTCCAGCTCAGCCTAACGAATCGTTTCGGTTTTATTTTTAATCCTAATGGATCCGGATCACCTGTGGTTAGTTTGTTACAGGTTGCTTTTTTGGGTTTTACTGTTGCATTTTCTTTTTTTTATTGTTTCATGTGAACTTTTTTCTTTTTAAAAGGACGAAGATTCTCTACGGTTAATTTTTTTAAAGAAATTTGTCTTTATTAGCCTATAGGATCCTTGATTGCTTTGAAACGATGATTGAGAGTCTCACAGTCGTATAAGTAAACACAACAAACCCCTTTCTAAAGCTGAGAAATAGTCAAATTCTTCACTACAATATGTGATAAAGTACCTTCATATCCAACTCTGTTTTTTTTATCAGTTTTTGGGTATGGTTAATGGTATTAAGCATTAAGTTGGTTACAAATATGAACGGTTTATTGTTATTCTTATTAGCTGACTTTGTTGTAAATGTTGTGAACATAGAAAAATGGTGCTTGGCTATCAGTGCCACAATTTGGGGATTGGGACCAGAAGGGGCAAGTGCCAGACTACTCTCTTGATTTCTCAAAGATCAGGGAAACTAGGAAGCAGAACAAGACAAATATTTCCAGGGCAAGTCTTGGTAACGAAGAAGAGTTTGTGGATTCAACCTCGAGCAGCGTAAACACTGGGCACAGCAGTGACCACTCCCAACCTCAATACCATCAATCCGTTCCTCCAACTGTAAGATTACCCACAAGCTTCCCTGTTATTTGTTTTATTTTTTTAAAAGGATCAATTTAATTTTTAAAATAAATCTAAAATATAGTATTTGAAGAGTTTTTTTACCTAAATAATTTTATTTTAAAAATGGACTAATTTTCTGTAGAAATGAGAAATCAGGTTAGTTTTTTGGAATCTCTCCCTACATTCTTTTCCGAAATTTATAAGTGTATTTTGGAAGGAAAAAGTTCAGAACAAATTTTTTATAATAAAATTTTTGGAACATGTAATACGTTCTGGAATAGGAATTAGAAGGGGTCTTTTTGGTCTTTTTACTCATTTGATGGGGTGCGTCCTGAACCAGATTTCTGTTGTGTTTTTTATCTAGCCCACGCTGATATTGGGCCGATTTCTAAAGAATGTTATTTTTGTTCTAGTCCATCAAATAATTTCTTCTTCATGCACTTTCATACATAATTTAGAAAATGTTTTTTATTCATAAGTGTTCTTTATATTTATAAATTCGTAAAAACATTTCAAGAATAATATCATATAACTTATGTAATTCAGAAGTTAATCATAAAATACTTTAAAATTACATCATTTTTAAACTAATTATTAATCTAGAAAAGTATTATGTAAAATATTAAAGAAAGATAGAAGTGCAGAAAAGTATTATGTAAAATTTTAAAGAAATATATTTTTATAAATATATAGAAGTGCAGGAATAAGCATTTGGTGTAATGATGGCGATTTGCCGGCCCTGAACCACTTTAGTACTTTTAATTTTAAAGTCACAATTATTCTTTCACAGTTAATATTTTGTTTACATAAAATTTTATATTTTTCAAAACACTATAACTCTTCAAAAATAAATATTTTATTTTAATAATCTTATTTATAATCACATTTGTTAAATTATCCTTATGTTTTCTACCAAATTTATTATATTAATTATTTTGAAAATATTTTTTCAAAGTTTATTTTTCTTAAATGATCAGAATTTGGTTTTTCGAGAATATGAGGTCTCTATAAAAAAAAGTCAAGAAAAAAGGAGATAAGTCCCATGGGAAAATTAATATGATATAGGAAAGAAAAATATTGCTTTATAAATATAATAACAGTTGTATTGCTCCATTTCGTTAAGTGAAAGTTTTCCGCTATTTTTTATAAAAGTAAAAGCTATGTCATTTATTCTTTTTATCAATGTTTTCTATAACATTCTTAGCACATGCATCAATCAATTTATGAAAGAATGCTGTTATGAAAAAATTACAAAAAATATAACTCAAAATATAATTGAAGAGTTTTTTGATGAACATATATATTTTAAGTAATATTATTCCAACTCATTTTTCGTACATCACAATTTCATAATCTCTTTTAAAATTTTATTACTTTGCCTATCTTATTAAAAATCTATAAAAGAATATGGTAAAAAAGAAAAGAAAACAAAAGAATGTCCATTGTGAAGTTTTAAATAGAACTTTACTGCAGATCAGATTCATTCTCTAGATAGATTTGTGTAACAATGTCATATATGTATGCCACACATTATTTATTTTATCTATTTTCCCTTACAGGCCAGAAAGAGCTTCCTCAGCTACTTCAATTGTTGTGTGAAAGCCTAATATTTATTTGAGAGCAATTGTTTTATGAAGATTCTGGATAGGAACAGTTATGCTTTGTTCATTTCATGATCTCTTGTTTTGAAAACAAATCTTTCTTTCTCAGTTCTTAATCTTCCTGTCGTGATTATGCACTCTGCTAGATGCTATAGTAGATCAAAATTTGGTTAATTCCAACTAAGAGAAGGATTAATTAAACAGCACTCGTTACCAAAAAAACAGTAAGCTAGCTCTGATGATTTTATTCATTCTGTAGCTGATTAAATACAAATTAGGTCACTTATGTGGTCTCCTTCCAAATTAATGTTATCCTCAAAAACACACACTTGCATATATTTAATTATTAAGCAAGTGTAGACCAATATCTCAATATTCTTTCTACAATTCGGTATGGGATTAGCTTCTAGTTTTGTTTTAATCATGCACTGATAATATTTATGTAAAAAAAAATCACTTTAAAATCAGGTTAACCCTTAAGTAGAATTTCGGTTTTTTACCATGATATGGGGTTATTTTTTTTTGTTTTTATTAAAATGGATCCGTTTAAAAAAAATTACAAATTTAAGCGGCACAACTTCATATGTAGAAATCGTTCCAATTAGACACGACTTCTGCCCTGTCATACTGAGTGTCAATTAGGCACGACTTCTGTCCCGTCATATTGAAGTCGTGCCAACTTGACACGACTTCTGCCACGTCATTTTTTTTAAAATTTTATTGTTTATATATTGGATAGTAAGTTATGTAATGTTAAAAATTAATTTGATACATAATTTTCTAAGAATGTTAGTTTTAAGGAACAAAAAATTGGATAATCGTGTAT
>Ga0123342_1003104_pt1 | contig 27003 bp, 14 predicted proteins | sample Turbeawhitnodule_FD_89960 | JGI IMG/M metagenome (GOLD analysis project Ga0123342, IMG submission 89960) | Root nodule microbial communities of legume samples collected from Mexico - Turtle bean Mexico white nodule | ecosystem: Host-associated > Plants > Roots > Nodule | place: Mexico: Nepantla...
AAAAAAAAATTAAAAAAAAAAAAAAAAAAAAAAAAAAAAAAAAAAAAAAAAAAAAAAAAAAAAAAAAAAATTCTAAAAAAAAAAAAAAAAAAAAAGGAAGAGAAGACGTTGACTCAAAACATGAGTTCTATAAAAGTAAAAATACAAAAAAAGCATAAAAAATTAAAAAATAAATTTTTACATATTAAGTATATCTTCTATAAAATTAAAATAAAAAAAATGAAGACTTATATTTAAAGCTTGATTTATGTATAAAAAGATTGGATTTTTTTTTTAAATATGATTTCACTTTCCATAGTTTTAGATCATATTTGAAATAGTATTTTTAAAGTATGATTTATTTATGTCATTTTTAGAAAAAAAAATATTTATATGAATAAATTTCACTGAAAACTGTACTAATTTGGTAAAAAGAAAGGACCTACATCTTAGCATTTTTTAGAAAAGTATTCAATTGTAAATTTTGAATTTGCCTTTTAGCACAACAAAGAATGAACAAAATAAAATGGTAATGAAAATTAGAAATTCAAAAGCTTGAAATTCAATTACACAAACCAAGTTCACATCATTTCTCACCCTCAATTATCCATTGTTATTCAAGCATTTGTAGAAAAAAAAATTAAATATGAAGCCAAGTGTGAATTATTGCAACTATTTGATTAGTTTGTCCTTAATAGAGGCTTTTATTTTGGATTTTATATACCTTCACAATATTAATGGTACTGATAAAATAGCTATACTTAGAAATTAAAAAAAAAAAAAAAAACATTAGCCGCCGAAATTGACTTTTGTTTTTTATATATTTTGTTTTTTATTATGGTAGGAAGTGTCATGATAGAGATGAGTAGAAGATAAGATAAGACAAAATACTTGGCTTCTAGAATCAGAATGTAATGATTGTTATTTAATTAAGCTTCATTGGTAAGAAAAGTATTTAGTACTTACACTGCTCATTTTGCAATACAATGTCATAAAATTTAATTTTTGGTATTATTTTAATAATATATATTGAAATAATTAGATGTCACATTCGATGTTGGTGGAAAAATATAGTTCATTTTTTTAGTTTAATGCATTATATTACCATTGTACAAATTGTTAATTGTTAAACTTCAATTTTTAAAAATAGTTATTATAAATTCATTGTTTTTATTTTCATTCTTTAAACAATAAGTTTTAATTTTTAATTTTTTTAAAATTTATGATTTTTTAAAATGATTTCGCTAAATTTGTAGTTAAGAAAGTCTTGAACCCATTGACCTAAAATTTAATTGCTATAACTAATGCAACTTTTAAATATCAGTCCTGAATAAAAAAATTACTATTTTTGGTGAAATATTTTTGTTTTATTTTATTAAACGATATAACCCACACATGTATTAACATTCACTTTCGTAATATTGATTTAGGCAAGTAAATTATTTTAATTAATAAAAATACATATTTTTTGGAAAAGTGTATTTATATTTGGTAAACGAATGATAACGCCTCGATTGCTGAGATTAAAAAAAAAACCCTAATTTGCTACGCCGGTGCTGGGTGGTCTGTAGGTGGCCTCAGTTGTGCGACGGCGTTGGTGGTGGCGCACGGGCTTCTGGAGGTGCTCACGCTGTTGGGTCCATGCGACGGCGCTCGTTTGATAGTGGTGCGGCCCGCTCTGCAGTGTGACGACGTCGTTTGATGTGGCCAGAGCACGACGGTGGAGAGCGGTGCTGCAACGTGAATCGGTGTCGTTTTGCAGGCTACAAATAACTAATTCATTTAGTTTATATTTTAATATTGACGATTGTAAATAAAAATTAAACAGTTTTAATTTTTAAAAAACTTATTTGAACAATATCATCATTCCATGTTTTGTTAATAATATTTTATAAGCAATACATGTATTTTGAAAATAATTACATATTTGTTGTAGTGTTAACTTCTAAAACTTCTCTGGGTACTTTTAATTCTAAAAATAAATCAAAACCATCAGTATCATATTGTTCATCAGAGCTTAACAAAATACAAGATTGATTGAGAAAATATCTTTTTAATTCATGTTCACTTGAAGTTTTAAATTCTTCATTTTTTTATTTACTTGCAATTGACTGAAATAAAGACAATCAATATTTTTAATTATTTATGATTTATTTTCTCACTCTTTTATGATTTTGATTTTTCTATTTAAAAAAAAATTATATTCATATATTTTCTTACTTGACATTTTATATTACTACAACTCAATGAAATTATGCAAAAGTTTTTGAAAATAAAGAAATAGATTTATTAAATGATATAGAGTTTCAAAATGCTAAGAATTACATGTTGATTCTATTAACAACAACAATTTGAGATGAATTACTCATTTTTTAAATCTTAAAAAGTAATATGAAAACGAGGAAGAGGAAATAAAAGAATGAGATGCAAATTTAAAATAAAAAAAGGTTTACGATATACAAGGAAAATGAATTAATATTCCTTAATTTTCTTTCTGACCATTTATGACACGCTATTTAAAAATTAATATTACATAGAAACAAAAATTATAGAGAGAATACATATAAATATTTGTCATTTTCATAATACCAAAATCTTCATAACCAAACATGGCACGCATAACAAATCTCCTAAAATTGATTATTCAAATGCATATAGTCAATTATCTAATAGGATTCTTTATTAGATTATTTAAAGTTTTATGTTTTTGTTGTCATTTTAATTATTTATTTTATAGCTTCTTGTTATAGGTTAATTATTTCCAATTTAAAGGATTTCACTTGCTTTCATTCCCTCTTTCTTCTCTTAAGATTTTGTTAGTATTTACTCCTTTGTCCAATCCAATGATTTAATTTAGATGCTAAAAGGCTACTGAATCTGTACCCACCCAATTATGAAAAGTTAATGCTTTAATTAAAACTTTAGCAGATAGCTAGATCACATGGAAGGATATTACTAAAATATTTTTTGTCTTTGATGCCACAAATTACAATGTATATTCTCTTTCGTATCTTCCCATTCCCTATTATAGCAGTTCGTATTATGGTGTATTATAGCCTTTTTTTTTTTATTAGTATTGATACTTTTTTTTATTTGGAAGTAAAGTTTTCATAAACTCTTGTGCATCAAAACACTACAATAAAATCATGAAATAAAAATCAAAATAATTAGTTGCAATAATAACTAAATTAGAAACTATTTTAGAAACTAAAAAAAAATTGATTTCTAAATTAGTTTCTATTATTGGTAAATAGTTTCCAAATTGATATCTAATTAGCAACCAATGTTTTTGCTACCAAATTTTAAAACTAAATAATTGATAGTTAAAACCTTGGTTGTTAATTAGATACCAATTTAGAAATCAATTTGTTTTTTTAGTTTATAAAATGATCTCTAATTTAGTTACTATTATAACTAATTATTTTGGTTTCTAAAAATTGGTTTCTATTTTATGATTGTCTTGTAGTGGGAAGAGTATCAATACTGAAGAGGATTAAAGAAAAGGGTTAAAAAGCAATTCCAACAAATTATAGGCACTTAAATGCCATATAACCATACTTGCACTAAACCCTAAATTCAAATAATATCACTACTTAATTTCTTTCTCTTCCTTTCCATTCCTATAAATTCATTCTTAATCCAAACAAAGTATTAAAGAAACTATAATTGTTAATTGTAAATTTTAAGAAAAAACTGTTTAAGCACTAAATTGATCACTTTATGCTTAATGGTAGGGGAAAACATTGATTTGTGAGAGTGAAGAAGTGTGACTGAAAAGGACTTAAAAATATATTCCAAAGATGAAAAGAAAAAAAGAAAAAGTGTTGCGTGATTGATGAGGAAAAGGAGAAAAAGATTTAGTCATGGGAGAGTGAGGAGCAGAACAGCAACATCTAATAAATGATAGATTTAATTCAGCATCTTTGTCTCCCAATAACTTAGTGTGACAACTTAGTCTCTTAAATTTGACAATTTAGTGTTTTCCCATCATTCAAATTTGATATTTTCCATAATGCAATAGCTCTTTCACAAGTATGTATGAGAATCAATAGTGTATTTTACCTAATAATATAATTTATTTAGTAAATACCGTTTGATAATGTTTTATATGATTGTAAAAATAGATTTAATCATCAACCATATCACACATATTAGAGCGGGAATTAAAAAATATATAATTTTTAATTATAAGTTAAATTGGATATGATTTTTTTAAATAAAAGTTTTAATGTTAGGTATCATTATATAACTTAAAATATCAGCTAGTCTGACACCCCAAGTAACAACAATCATTTGTTATCACATGAAAAAAATATTATTAAAAAAAATACAAAATACGGAGATACTAGACAAAAACTTATACGTTAACAAAAACGATACATAAGTAGACTGTACCTATTCATAAAAAAAAAACCTATTCATAAAAAATTATAAGAACAGATAAGATGAAAGTCTATTATACCAATGAAAAAATTTTCTATGAATAAATCATAAATTAATCAACTTATCAGCACATCACGAAAAATTGGATTTTATTTGCATAATAGGGAGGTTCAATAAGTTTGAAGAGGATGAAACCATAATATACTACCAACGTTTCTTTTTATCATTTCTTTTATATTTTTATTACGATCATTTATTACTTTAATTATGTATGTTGTTCATTTGATTTTTTAATAAACATTATTTAATAATTTTTAAATAATTTCAATATTTAATTAATTTTTTTATTTAATTATATAGATTTAGACTTTAATTTATAATTATTATCTTTATTAATTATATCACTTTTTAATTGTGTTGTCAATGATAGTATTGGTTAACACTATGATTGTACTCCGTTAAGCAGTGAGTTGCACCAATTTACCTAGCTGATCAATCGTGTTAAATTGTTCTGTCTTAAAGTTTAATTCATAATAAGTCAATTTAAACTGATAATTAATCAAAATTTCATTTTGAAGTTCTGCTTTCAAACACAATTTATTTATTTTTATAAAAAATTAAAAATTTACCTATTTCGACAAAATTATATACAAAATCAAAACTTTTATTTTACAAAAAAAATAAAATTATGTTTGATTGAAACTAAACCTAAATAATTATACTTTGATCCAATCATGTCATAATAGAATCTAGTATGAAGAAGCTCGTAAGTAATGTAGATATTTTCTTTTTATGTTTTTAACCTCTCTCCAAAATTATATTAAGTAAAGTTTTGTTTAACCCAATTTTTTTCAACGTGGAAGATAATAGTAGAAATTAAAATTGAAATAAAAATCAAATGTTATACAAGGAAGTATATCGTAAAATGTGAATTTTTATTTTGCTCCCTATTCCTCTAAAATTGAAAATGATAACTTCTTTAATATTATATAACAAGAATGAACTATTTATGTGCTAAATAATTGCAAGTAATAAATAGCAGTGTTGTAATATAATATCCACATATGTCATTTTAATAAATAGTATCATTTATTTTATAAATAAAATATTGGTGACTGAAAACAATTATTAAACAAAATATTTAAACACAAATTAAAACCAAGATTTATACATTTTATAAAGACTAAAAAAGAAGATTTCAATTTTATGGAAATAAAAAAAAATACAAATGAAAAAATTTTATAGGACGCAAATATCAAAACTTACTAATTCTACAAGCCAAAAACATATTTAAACATAAAATATTATTTATTTGGAATACATTAGAATGTAAACATATAATCATATAATTTAAAATCAATAATTTTTCTAATAAGTATTTTAAAATATATATTTCAAAAATTATAATTAGTTGGAAATTGCAAATACTTTGAATTAAAATTGTGTGAACATTAATCTATAAGAAGGAACAAAGTGTAAAATCAAATAAAAAAAATGGCAGGAAATGAAGAACGCTATTATAATGAATAATAATATATTAATTATATTTAAGTTACATAGAGAAAGGGAAAGAAAGTTAGTTTCTAAATAACATATCATAATTTATTTGAAAGGGAAACAATGGAGAGATAGAGAAGCCAACAAAATTTGAAATCAAAGTTAATTGTACCTAACTACTATCCCGGTCCAAGCTAGCACACCTAAACTTTAAATCAATGAGTCATTTTCTTCATCAATTATTATATTATTTTGTGGATAATAAAATTCAGGACTGAGTGATGGATATATTCCAATCCAACTGGAGTCATTGGCTTATCAAAAACCGAGGGAAAAATGAATATTAAATATTAAGACTTACCTATAATATATTACAAGAAAAACATAACTCTCACATTCTTATATTATAAACTAATTTGTGAAATTGAGATCATGTTTAAACTAAGTTATAAGCTGATATCAAAATTTATTTTAAACTTATTGGTGTAATTTAAGATTATATAACTGGTTGCAAACATTATTTTGTAAACCAATTTTATAAGATTAAGTTATGCCCACTTATTAATATGATATTTGAGTTGTTTAGAGTCTATCTTAACAAGAGTTTGTTAGTGAAATTTGGAGGCATAGGAATAACACATCTTTAAAGGAGGAGTGATTGACCATTCTAAGATTTTTTCCTTGGTCTGAAGGTTTGGTCCTGGTTAACAACTAAATTTATTTATGCATGTTTTTCTTTTTTTGATTGGTGTCTTGATCCATTGACTTCTTTGTTTTTTATATCAAGAGCCTTTGATAGTTTTGAGTAGGTGATTTTGTGGTGTTTTCTTTAGTTGCCCCAGTTGGTTTTGAGTTGGTAGCTTTTGGTAAGTTTGTAAGGTCTCTCTTTTGAAATGAGTTGTTTTGTAAAAGGGTTGGACCATCCTTAAAGTTGTTCATATTTATTTATTTTTTCTTGTCGATAAAAAAAAGAGTTTATTGAGTTTATCAGACCATCCACTACTGGATTAAAGATCTCACATCAATTAGTAATAAAAAAAATATTTCATAATATATAAGCGTGTGCAAACCTCACCTTATAAACCAATTTATAAGGTCGAGTTAGACTTAAAGTCCACCTCATAATAATTAAAATAATTAAATGTACTTTATTTTATTTAATATAGGTTATATTGTTTTTATTTTCTAGATTTCAAATTGATATATGTAGTCTTTATAACTTGAAAATTATTTTTGATTCCTTTACTCTAAACATCATTACAAATTTGTTTATTTGATTAACACTTATAAGTTACACTTATATCACTTTATTCTTGCATTTTTTACCTTTTTAATATATAAGATATTTGGACCTAGAAATAAAAATAAGTTTTTGTAAGGACTGAGAAAAATAGTCATAGAGTAGAAGTGGTACAATTAAAATGATACCTGAATATTTTATTATTAAAGTTAAAATAGTATATAAACAGAAATTCAGTTATTCAAGTTTCATTCTAAAAGAATCATCATCTCTCTAAAAACTTATTTTTCCTTAACTCTGTTTTTTCTCTAAGATTTTAATCTCCTTGCTCATCAGTTTGACGATCGGAGTCCACCATCAGACTCTTGGTAGTGAATATTACAAGACTGCCCGATCATAATATTTAAAAGTGTAAGTTCATTTTTGCTCTTCTCTTTGACTCAAATTTTAAACTTGTTAGGTTTGTCTCTGCGTAGGCTTTGCATGTGACTCTTTTAGCTTTAGGGTTATAGCTCATGGTCTTAGTGATATAGTTATATTTTTTTATCAGGACTCTGTGATGCAGGTTAAACTACCCTTGAGCTTTTTGTAGGTTTGGAGCATCTGCTCAAGTTCAGGTAAGGAAAGTTAGTCTTAATTTTCAATAGAACTCTAGGCTAAAAGATCTGGATGTGGGGGTGACATGGTCACTAGTTCTAAATTTTGTTTGCAGGATTGATTGTTTATGAGTAATGTAGAATATTATTTAAAATAAAATGTGAATATGTTGATTTTGGTATGGATGATTTATGGTAGATGCTTTTGTTTGAATTTGAAAAATTGGTTGGTTTGTATAGTTGATATAGTGTAAGTTACTTTTCAAGTGAAATGAGTTATTGAAATTGTTTTTGTTTGATTATGAGTGATGAAATTAGGCATAGTTATGCAGATTTCTCTGCATATCTCGCTCAGGCGAGATAATTCTTGCTCAAGCAAGAATAAAATGGAAAGACGGGGAGCTCTCAGGTCCGTTTTTGCCTAAGCGAAAAGAAATCTTGCTCAAGCTAGATTATGAAAAAAAAACTTAAAATAGAAATTTTTTATTTTTTCTTTTAACGGGTTAGATTATTCCCTTTATAGTTTTACTTATAAATTATGTAAAATTTTGTTTTATGTGTATTTAATTGAAAAATCCTTTAATTAGATATTTATGTGATTATTGGATGAATTTTTGTGTGGTTTGAAATTCTAAGCTTTGATATGATTTAATTGTGTGATTTGGATATTGTGAGATGTGGAATATGAATTTTAATCAAGACATATCCGTGTTAAAATTGTTTAGGATGTGCATTGTTGGGGATTCGTAGAAGGAGATATCCTTACTCTCTTGATATAATGGAGTCATATAGATGAAGATTATCAGATGTTGAGATTCGAATGAGGTTCATATGATTTTGTCTATAGTACGAAATAAAATTTGGTCTTTCAGGTCATATGAATTAACCTTGTCATACTAGATGATATGATTTTGAGATAATTTATGTGTATAGTTGTGTGGATTTCACAGTGAGATAATATGACAGTGCAGATCTTTGAGTCTAAGTCAATTCACGAGTTTTCCAAAAGTAGAGTTAAGTGTTTGTGTTGTGAGTAAGTAGAAGTCTGACATGAGAGAGATGAATTATGATTTATGATATGAAAATTGATGACTTTATTTTGATATTTAAAATTATAATTATATTAGAAATTTTAAAAATAACTAGTTTACCATGTTCTTTGTTTTGTGTTTGTTTTTCTTTAATCTGTATTGATTGTGTATTTACACGGAACCAGATGATATTACAGGTGATAGAAGTCATCAGTGAGTGAGAAGCTGAATGATAAAAATGTTTATTTTCTTCTAAATATTTGTTTTAATTTTATGTAAATATTTAAAATCCTATGAATAGATATATATTTTAAAACACTATATAAAAGAGTTGTCAACATATTTATATCATATTTATATATTTATTTTAATATTTCATGCTAATTATGATTATTAAATATGAAAAAATATAAAAATATTATAATTTTTGTCCTAAATTATAAGCACTAAAATATCAAATTTAACCATTAAAGCACGCAATTATGATCTTTTAGATAACAGGTCACGTGTCTATCACAGGCCATAGAGCCCATAAGAGGTTTTCAGATTTTCACTCTTGTTCTAAACACAATTTATTTAATAACAATTTTTAATTTGAATTAAGGACATGAATCTGTGAGGAACAGTGGAAGACGATGACGTTAATCTCCCATTTGTTATTCCACTCAATTATTTTATTATTTTCATACGATAGAATTATATATGTATCTAGAGGCATTTTCAAGATCTTCTAGATGTTCTGCCAATATATAGTACAGTCAAATATTCCAAAACTATCATGATTTGATTGTAATACCAATTATTTGGCCAAACATTTCTATCTGCTTAAGTTTCTCAAGAAATGACACTAATAAAATATTTATTGTGAGTGGTTGGGTCCCAAACCATGTGCTAATCACAATTAAGAATGTTTAAATTGAAACTCAAATTTGATAATAAAGCAAATGAGGTAGTGGAAAATGTCTAAGAAGAGAATGTGAATGCAAGATAAATAATGAACATGCAACACATTGGCTTAAAGGTGGTTGGATAGAAGCATTATTAGATGTGTGAATTAAAGAATATTGATGAAGATGAGGTGGGAGTGGGAGTGAAGTCCCACATTGATTATAAAATTAGGAGGTGATATGAAAGACAAGAGGAACAGCAGGGATGATGGATTAGTATGGCCCTTGAGATGAACCTTATCTTTGTCATTTGAAAGAGGAACATGGCCCCTAGTAAGTGATTCAGCACCTACTCCAATTTTGTTCCCGTTTAAAGTGCATCAAGAAGTTGCATTGGAGTGGAATGGACCCATTGCACTGTCACAAAGACATGACAAAAACTTTCAGGTGTACGTGTGGTGCATGTTGCGTCAGAGATCATCACTAGAACAATAATTGCCTATTTTCTTCGATTCATTTTCTGCTTTGCAACCTTTTTACCAAGCCACTCCACTCCATAAAACTACCACCATTTTCTCCCTCCATAGTAGAGATTTTACGTCGATGCAAACCTCATCCTATGAATCAGTTTTATGGATGCAAACTCACCTCACTTCGTAATATGGTATCAGAGTCATTTCGAGTATATCCTATTGAGTGTTTGTTAAACTTATCAGGTCACCCGCTATCGGACCGTTACCGAACCACCCAAAATATGTTATCTCACGCCCAAACTCTCTCGATAGGTGCAAATCAGGTCTACCACATTACACTAACCATAACAATCACATTAAGTGGTTGTTTTCTTTCCAAGTATGGAAACGTAAGAGGTCAAGAAAGATGCATAAAGTTAGAAAAACGAGATGTTAAATCATGAAAACATAAAAAAAAAATTATGTTTGATAAATTTTGTATAGTAATATTTGTGCGATTTATTTAATGTGATCTTTAGATTTTTTTTCTCTCTCTCAATTTAGTTTGTGTGTTAATTAAAGGAGTTAATACAATTTCTTTTCTTTAAACTAGTTTTAAAGGACGGTGATGTAATAATGTAATTAATGAGATGATATTACAAATGTTTAAGGTGGGTTTTTTTTTTTAATTAACATATTTAGTGACCTTGTCCTCCAACTCCTCTCCTTTATCCATCGAACACAATTATCACTTTTCACTTCATAATTACGACATTGTAATCACAAAATCCTAGAATAATCTTTCAGCAACAAAACAAACAACAACGTTTACTCCTTCTACCTTAAACCAAAATAATATTAAGAGGTCCATCTTTGAAATCAAACCCCCTAACTCAAAATTCGTCCAAAATATTTCACACGAACCATAGATGAGCAAAATAAGAGAGTGGGCAAGCAAAATAAAAGTCTATTACTAAAGGAAACTGGATAATTCCATGTTTATGTTTATTTGAATGGAACGTATGGAAAAAGTTTGAAATTTGAGTTAAAGGGAATGATGATAATGTTTTTTTTGTATTATTCACTACAGTACCTAAATAATAGAGATTTATAATATATCATGGGTTAATGAATGAAAACTACTTAAATAATTATGACAATTCATCTTATAACTCGACAATAATTATTCACTTTTTTATAATTTGACCTTAACTACAAAGTAATTATCAAGTCACATTAATAATAAGACACATTTAAGAAAGAACGTGACCTAAACGGTTACGATAAAATAATCATTTTATTGGGTGTCCACTTGAGCCCATAAGTCTATAAATACTCCAATCCTTTCATAAAGTAAATATATCTTATTATTCATTTGTATTCTTACTGATTTGAGCGTCAGATGACCTTTTATAGGTGCATCACCACTCGATGGAACAACTCAGAGATTCTTACAATACTCACATACATCTCAAAAGAAAGACAATTCATCCTCGATAAGAACACCTCCAATAATAATGCTTTATTTTTCTATTTTATAAATATGATGTTGAGCGAAAACCTTCAAAGAAGGTGTTGAAATTGCAAGCAGAAAAAAGTTTGTAGAGGTAGTCCCCATCTTTGGTGATGTCTAAGACTTGACATAACGAATCATTTTGTGCATTGAGTAGAGGAAATTCGTGTAGTGGTTAAGTGAATACTTGGACATTGTGACGCGACACTAGTATGGAAGAAGGGAGAAATAAGAGCACTGCACCAAGCACCATCGTCAACGACCATGATTTTGTTTTCTCAAGACCAACCACGGTTGATAAACACATACTACGTTGAATAAGCTCATCAAATATTTATAATTTATCATCATTTGTACTGCCACATCGTCACCCTCTAAATGATGTCAACACCACTATAACGGAAGACATTGAATCCTTTTAAATAAAATGGAATTGAATTGACAAATTATTTTTGGAGAGATCACATTGAACAAGTCCTACAAATATGAAAACCAAAAATCCTACTAAACCTAAATTTTATATGAAAAACTTTCTTATAAAGAAAGTTAAGAATACACTACAAGAAAAACATTAAATAATAACTAATTTAGAGAAAAAAATAAATAGTCATTATTTGACTAGGATAAATAATGTTTTATAAATTAAAATTTTATTGGTATTTAAAATAGTTTATCTTATTAATACAAATTTATAAATTAATTTATAAATTGGTATCTAACATTAACTACCCAGTTTTAAAAGTTGTAACATTGACTAATGATTAATTTAGAATTTAAAATAATTATAGTTTATAAAATAGTATTTAACTTAGTCAAATAGTAACTAATTTTTTTATCTCTAAAATTAATATTTTTTTAATAATAATTGATTATATATTTAAGTTGATCGATTATGATAGAATACATAATCAGTTACGTTTATAAATATTTTGTTGTTGTAATTTACATTTATATGTGAACAAAATTGTACCGATCAGGTCATCGGGTGTGATGACGTGGACAAGAGAAAGGTGGGTGGTCAAGAAGTCAACATAGTTGCCGCTTGTGGAAGTGGCGTTTTGCAGTGTACATAGTCAGTTGTCGCCAGGTTGGTGTCGTCGCCGTGTTAGATAACGGAAGATCAGGTGGTCTGACATCGCCGTAAGAAGCACATCGCTGGATTTCCCAGTAAACTCAGTTGAAGCTGTTGGGGGTTCAGGCGAGGAAGATCAAGCGTGTAAGTTCAGTAAAGATGATTGTTACATCAACATGAGACGTGAAGGTTAAATGAGTTGGAGTAAACAGCTTGTTCCTCGACGACGGGATTCCCAGAGTGGATATTCGTCGATGGCGAGTTCCTCTCAGTTAGAACATGCATGGCGTGGCAAAGAGGAAGGTGGCACCTACGACAAGCGATATCACAGAGATGGTGTACTTTGTTGCATCCGATACTGGCCTTGTCAAGTGGCGTTCTAGAGCGTGTTACGTGCTAGGTTACACCTTGAATAGGAGACTTGGTCGCGTAACTGCATGCTACGTAGAAATGACGCTCAAGTTACCCCAACCCAGATGACGACACGTGTAGGGTTGGATGCTACCTGTTACCCCAACCCAGATGATGACACGTGTAGGGTTGGATGCTACATAGAAATGACGCTCAAGTTACCCCCGCTCAGATGGTGACACGTGTAGGGTTGGATGCTACATAGAAATGACGCTCAAGTTACCCCCGCTCAGATGGTGACACGTGTAGGGTTGGGTACTGCCTGTTGCCCCAACCCTGATGATGACACGTGCAGAGTTGGATGCGAGCCACACGTCCAAAGCGTAACTGCTTGGAGAGAGAAGAAACCTAGGTATAAAAGAACTTAACAGAATTGGCAGAGGTACGTTCATTACGGTTCATTGTTTTCTGGTTGAGAATATTTGAGTACGGCCCTATAACACTTAGTTTTCTCTCAGTTTTTGGGTGTTCCTGTTACTGACTTGAGCGTCGGAGTGCCACCGGCCGTAGAGGCGCCATACTGTGTTTTCAGGTTCTCAGAGAGACATTCTGTAGTGTGGACTTGAAGCACTTGTGGTGTTAAAGCTGGTGAAGGAAGAACGTGACGAGACAACGTTCTTGCACTTAGTCAACCGGCAGGAACAAAAATTATAATAATTATGTTATTAATATCTTATAATATTTTACAATAAATATAAAAATATAAATATTTTTCAATATAAGAATGTAATAAAGTAATTAATTAAAATGAAAAATTGAAATAGTAAATAAAATAAAATAATTTAAGTTTTTTATTTATTAAGATTTGATAGTAATTTTTTGTTTTAATTTAAATTTAGTTTTTTAATTCTTTTTTTACAAATTATTTTAAAGCATATATAATTTTTTTATTATATTACATCCATCACTATTATTAAAAACTTCATCAATAAAAAAAAACTCCACTTTCTATCTCCCTTCCTTTTCTTTCTTTTCTTTTGCGTTCTTCCTTTAATTCAAACCAAACATGAATATTATGTTTATATGTGTATATACATAATATTTTCATATTATGCTTAAAAGAATTATGGAGTTCTCACACTGATTAATTAAAGATAATAAAAATTTATAATTTTATAAGTTGATTTTGTGAAATTGAATTAAATTTAAATTATTTTATAATATAATATCAAAATCAATTTCGATAAGATTTGTTGGATATATTATATTATTAGTTATCGGATCATTAATGAATCATTCTCAATTATTTAATTCTCAAAGTGAGATTGAAAATTCCACAATCTAATATTATTAGGTTGAATTAAGTTTAAACTTATTTTTATAAATTAGATAAACTTCACAAATTATTTATAAATTAGATAAACTTAACTTTCTAAAATTAAGTTGCCTAACCTACTTTTAGATAAAAAGAAAGTTTGTTAAAAAATATTGAACTCATAAATTCTTTTATATTTTTTTAAAAATACAGCTAAACTCACTTAGGAACGGAAATTAGATCCTTACTTGGATATTTTGTTTTACACAACTAGAACATTTTACCACTTGGTAAAAAGTCCAGAATATAAGGAAAAAGAAAAAAGAGAAGGTTTAAGAGAATTGGTATAAATTGTTAACATGTGTCTAGCTTCGCAATTTTTGTATAATTATTGTATATTTTGCAGCAATGGGAATATAATTAGGTCTTCGTAAGAGCAATTATATTGATAATATTTTGTAGTACTATTCTATTTTATTTGCATGCGAATGATACATTTATGATATTTTACTTTAATTACACATTTTATTATCTGTCTTTTGAAATTCTTTTCATTAACTACAATATTTGCATATTTTACCATCAATTATTATGCTTCACTAATTTTGTAACTCTATTAATTGACTGTTTGTTTTGATTGACTACGGATCCAAATTAATAGAGGATTGATGATTATATGTTAATATAATTGCATCCGATTTTTTTTATTATTACTATATTTTATATTATTATATGTATTTATATCTTTTAAATATTAAATATTATTAAGTAAAAATAAGATATAAATATTTTCTTTCATCATTTATGAATTTTAATCTACTATTTTAATAATTAAGTTGTAGTAAAAAATATATTAAACAAATTTAAATTTATAACACAATAAACATAACTAATTTTTATCTCTTGTTATTAAGATAAAACTAAAAAAGAGAAATATAATAATGAAAAAAATGAAGAAAATTAAGATGAGAAACTCCGTAACAAACCTTCAGAAAATATTTATTTTCTAATTCCTTTCCTCTTCCCCGCAAGAATGTCGTATTCAAAACGCATTCATCCTTACCGTAAATGCTCAATGTCAAGATAACTTTGTACCTTAAAGAAATTAAGGTCATCATTCTTGTGATTCACTAATTTTGATTTGTTGTTGTTAACATAAAAATAAAAAAGAAAAATATAATAATGAAAAGAAAAAAAAGAAGAAGAATAAGATGAGAAACTCCAAGAAAATATTTATTTTTTAATCCCTTTCCTCTCTCCGAATGTCATATTCAGACCACATTCATCCTCCTCTCGATGCGCACATCAACAATGGTGTCAAGATAACTCTGTACCTGTGCAATCTGAATGCTTTGTATTCTGCCTTCGTTGTACAAAAATGAAAAGCAGAGTAACAAAAAATAAAAAAATGATAAAAATGAGTAACATTAACCATTAAACAACCAAGAAAAGAAAATTCACTTACATAGACTAACGTGGGATGCGTGCTCTTCTTCTTACTCTTGTCTTGAAGAATAAATCTTTTTATCCAATGGAAGTGATATGAATAGAAGAAATAAAGTGAGAAAGAAAACTGAAAAAATAAAGATATATTTAAAAAAACTAAATTCAAAATTGTTTTAGCTCAACAAAAATTATTCTGATAACTGTTTTAATATTTACAAAATAACTAAAAATAAAATTAATTTTTTTTTATATATATCAAAAACAGTTATGGAGAAAAATTCTCATTATATATAGGTATCGATAATAAATATAATTATTGAAATCATCCGAACTAAGAAAAAAAATATAAAAGTATTTAAGATTCAATTAAACTAATAATCTTTTTTTTCTAAAATCGTATTAATATCTTGTATTTTACCTTTTATAAGTAAAAAATAAACTTAGATAAGACAGGGCAATAATTTAAGTTTCATTTCACCCCTTTGTTTGGTGTCTTTTTGTTTTTCCCTGTTGCACGTTGGCATGAATTTGGTGTGTGATTAGATTAGAATGTAGGTGCATCATGTTGGCACTATGAGATGGTGTGAATAATATAACTAAAAGACACACTTTTTTTTCACTTTCATAAAGGAGCCAAAATTAATTGTCGGTCAATAGTCAATTTTGGCACTTTGGATAGTGACAATCCCATGTTGACCGGCCTATAAGAGTGATCATAAGCTTTAGACGATTCCTTTTTCGTATACAACTGTTCAAATTCAGAACAACTTTGATACTATATTAGCAACTCTCTCGCGAATATACATAAATAATTCTAAAGATTGGATATCTTATATGATACTAGGAAGAAGATAAAGATAGTTTCATTATAATCAATAAATTATAAATGCAGTCCTTCTACTTTAGTAGTTGAAAATAGTAAAAGCATGGGATGTATGCGATTTAAAAGAAAAAAAAAGTTAATATTTTAAGGGATAAAAAATAAGCTAAACTTAAAAGGAAATTTTGAAATAATTAATTATGAAAATTAGAATGTATAAAAGTTTGTATATATGGATTTTGTTGTTTAATTGCATTTGGTTAAACTCTTATTCTTCTTCTTTTTAGTCTTCCTCTAATATTTGTGGTCTCTATATCACCATAAGTAATAATGTCACAAATGATAGTATCTGGATTGATGTACATTTATATCTTATCTTTCTAATAAGAAAAGTCTTCTTCTATAAAAGTTTAGAGGTCTAAAAAATGAAGCTTCTTTTATTAAGGAAATAATAAATTATTAAATTATACGTAATTATTGTATACAATATTGTACGATATTATACCTCATTATATACAATTAATTTAATAATGATATACACTAGTATATATTTTCTATACATGAAGTCATTGAAGTCATGTATATACACACATAAGAGAATAAAAACATCTTCTTTCTTCTTACATACAATTTTTCTTATATGGTATTAGAGCCATTTTGAACCTATCCTAACGAGTATTTGTTGGGTTTATCAGGCCACCCGCTATCGGGCCGTTATCCGACCACCCATAACATATATCTCCACGCGCGAGGTTGAGTTAGGCTTAAAGTCCACTTCTTAATAAAGGTTATTTACTCGTTCAACAATAATGATAAAAGTGATACGTTTGTTAGCGCTGCAGGTCTACTTGCCCATAACTCGTTAATTCTGCTTTTACAATTTTGGATAGCGGAGCAACCAATCATTTTGCATCTGATTCACAATTTTTCACACACACTCCATCATCATTTATTCCAAATGTTAATCTGCCCACAGGCTCAAGTGCGCCCATCTCATCTACGGACACAATTAAATTCAATGACAATATCATTCTCAAATATGTTCTTTGTGTTCCTTTTTTAATTTAAATCTCATGTCCGTTAGTAAGAGAACCAGTTCACTAAATTGTTGTGTCGTTTTTACTCCACATGGTTGCGTTTTGCAGGACTTGGCTACGGGGAGGATGATTGGCTTGGGTAAACAACACGCAGACTTATACTACATGTCCCCTCTTCCAAACCAAATCCACGCATCTCAAATTTCGACTGACCTTAATTTATGGCACAAATGCCTCAAATGTGTATACAACTTGCATATACCTTACTACTTATCCCTATCAGTAAAAATCTCATTCCCATTCATAATAATTGTAGTATTTGTCTCAAAGCTAAACAGACAAGGCTACCCTTTCCTTTAAGCATAATAAAATCTCATTCTCCATTTAATCTATTGCATTCTGACATTTGGGGTCCTCATAAAACCCCAACTCATTTTGGAAAACTTTTTTTTTTCTCACTATAGTCGATGACTATACTAGATGTATTTGATTATTTCTTATGAATCACAAGTCTAAAACTCAACATCTCTTAGAATCATTCATTACTTTTGCAAAAAATCAATTTCAGACATCTATTAAAACCATCCGTGTTGACAACGAATTGAAATTTATTTCTATGCGTAATTTTTTTTATCAAAAAAGGTATTGAATGTCAACGCAGTTGTGTGTACACTCCTCAACAAAATGGAGTAGTAGAACTTATATGATTCCAATCTCCATCAAGAACGCAAACATAGACACATTTTAAACACAGCACGAGCTCTCCTATTTCAGTCTCATTTACCATTAGAATTTTGGGGGATGCGTTTTAACCGCCATATATATCATTAATCGTTTGCCAACACCTTTACTAAAAAATAAATCACCTTTTGAAATGCTATATAATCGTCCACCTTCATTTTCTCACTTAAAAACTTTTAACTGTTGTTTCACGCAAAAATTTGATATGCGCGCTCGAAAATGCATCTTCATTGGTTATCCTCTCAATCAAAAAGCATACAAATTATTTGATATAGATGCAGACACTTTTTTTACAAGTCGGGATGTCATCTTCCATGAAAGTGTTTTCCCATTCTGCCATCAGTCCCAGACAGAATCCTCACCTCCATTACAAGGTATTTTGCACACTATTGACATTGACTTACCCACTCTTGTCCAACATTCACTCAATCAACCTTTTTCTCTTACTCATCACAATGCACCTGAACCTCCATCAAACCAAACTTTTTCTCATATTCGTCACAATGCACCTGAACCTCCATCAAACCAACATTTTTCTCATACTCCTCATAATACACCTCTGAACCTCCAATAGACCAACCTTCTTCTCCCATGCCAAGAAGTCTAGCACCCATTACCAAACCTTCTCCAACCAACCTTGCTGTTCGACGATCCAGTCGCACATCAACCCCACCTTCCTGGATTCAAGACTACGTAACGGGATCCCAAGCCAATCATTCGACCACTGCCCAAGATTGACCGAATGGAATCAGGTATCCTATGCATCATTTTCTTTCTATCTCACGATTTTCTTCTACACATAGTGCACATCTTGCTAACATCACAGCCACCAAAGAACCTCACACTTATGCTCAAGCTATCCTTGATCCAAATTGGCAAAAAGCAATGGACGAAGAGCTTTTCGCCTTGCAACTAAATCAAACGTGGACCTTGACATCGTTACGCGCTGGGCAGAAATCCATCGGATGCAAATGGATCTATAAAATAAAGTACAACTCAGATGGTAGCGTCGATAGATATAAAGCGCGCCTTATCGCAAAGGGGTACACTCAGATTGAAGGTGTCAACTATTTTAAAACTTTTTCACCAACAACAAAATTAACAACTTTGAGGTGTCTCTTCACCATTGCAGCAGCTAGAAATTGGTTTACTCACCAGCTAGATGTGCAAAATACCTTTTTACATGGCACATTGTATGAAATTATTTACATGGACTTGCCACCAGGACATCATTAACAAGGGAGAACATTGTATGTCGACTCAACAAATCCCTTTATGGTCTCAAACAGGCATCCCGAACATGGTTTTCAACATTTTCTCACGTGATTAAATCTATAGGATTTCAACAGTCCAAGACAAACTACTTTCTATTCACAAGATAGAATAACTCATCATTTACTGTCCTTTTGATGTATGTGGATGATATTCTTTTGACAGGAAATGATTTGACAGAAATTCAGCGTGTTAAAGACTGTCTATTACAACAATTTCGCATTAAAGATCTTGGAGACTTAAAATATTTTCTAGGGATTGAATTTTCCCATTCCAAAACTGGTATTTACATGTCACAAAGAAAATATGCGCTTGATATTTTGCAGGATACATGACTCATAGGTGCTCGTCAAGACAAATCTCCAATGGAGCAATACCTAAAACTCACACCAGACGATGGAGAGTTATTAAAGAATCCAATCAAATACAGGCGACTCGTGGGACGACTGATATATCTCACGGTTACTCGGCCTGACATAGCATTTTCAGTTCGGAACCTAAGTCAATATATACATGATCCACGAAAACCTCATTGGGATACCGCAATTCGAGTCCTAAAGTACATCAAAGGATCACTGGGACAAGGATTGCTATTGCCATCCGAAAACAATCTGACATTGACAGCTTATTGTGACTCAGACTGGGGAGGTTGTCAGACAACTCGAAGATCAGTATCTCATGGAAGTCCAAAAAACAGACAAACGTATCAAGATCATCAGCGGAAGCAGAATACTGCGCGCAATGTCCAATACTTGTTTGGAGATAGTTTGGTTGTGATATCTGTTGCAGGATTTAAAGGTGCCATGTAACTTGTCAGCTCAACTTTTCTGTGACAATCAGGCGACATTACATATAGCAGCAATCCCAGTATTTCATGAACGCATAAAACACATTGAGATAGACTACCACATTGTGCGAGAAAAATTACAAGTCGGGATAATCAGTCCTTCATATGTACCGACACAGTACCAGCTCGCAAATATTTTTACGAAATCATTGGGCAATGAACAGTTTTTGACACTACGACACAAGTTGCGGGTTCATGATTTTCACCTACCAACTTGAGGGGAGTATTAAGGAAATAATAAATTATCAAATTATACGCAATTATTGTATGCAATATTATATGATATTGTACCCAATTATATGCAATTAATTTAATAATGATAGAATCTCATGATGAGTAGATCTCTGCCTAATTAGATTGTAACTTGGAGAGAGAAAGTCTCCCTACACTATACATGAAGTCATGTATATACACATAAGAGAATAAAAACATCTTCTTTCTTCTTACATACAAATTTCTTATATCTTTTATGATAAGTTATGGCTCCATTCGTATCATTGTTGGATTTTTTTACTCTAGCAACTGATAGATTCTCAAACCTTTAGAGGTTGAGCTTTGATATCAACTGTGAAAAATATGAACACAAAAAATAATGGTTTAATGGTGTTTTAAAACCTTTTTATAGATTTTCGCAAATATCATCTTGTGATACGAAGTCAAAGTTTTTTCAACATGTAGAAGGGTTAACCTCTCTCTACTAGTTTGTTGATGAACATAACAATATTCTCACAAAGATTTTAGGCTACACAAAAATGAATTCAACATAGTTTATTGCTTTTCAAAATATGGCTTAGATTATTGTTCTTCTCTTGGAATGATGACTTTATATAGGTTTTGAAGAAAAGAGCGGTTGCAAATTATTTTGCTCATAAGAATGTTTGTGCAGTTTGAACATAAAGGATCCATTAAATGTCTTCCATGCACGCATTAGATGTTCTTTTGTTCTTGAAGCAACATCTTGATAGTTTGAAGTATTTTTACGTCATTGCCTATAGTGTCTTTACTTGAAATTGTGTAGAGTGTCGCAAAAAAACCTTTTCAAAAGTTGACAAAACAAATATCGTGATGTTGAAGTAGAACAACTTTAACTATTTTTTAAGAATCTTTGGTAAAACATATGCAATCTTATTAATAAACAGATGAATTGATTGTTTTGTTTTTTTTAAGATAGAATAACATTAAGAAATTTTTGTGAAGTGCAAAATTAACATAAAAAAAATTAATACTGGCCCTCATCATTTAAGTTCAGATTATATTTGGAACAATTCCAAGTTCAGCAACATTCACCTATCTTGGAGACCAAAATTTTAGTTTTTATTTTTATTTTTACAACACCCTTAAATAATCTATATCTATATATAAAAAAAAAAATTCATTATAATTATTTTTTTATACATAAATTTGTTCATATTTTATCGTTATCAATATTTTATTTTATCTATACCTATATACAAAAGGGAATTCTCATTATAACTATTTTTTTACACAAATTTGTTCCTATTTTATCCTTATTAATATTTTATTTTATTAATTTATTTTAGTTATTTTGTCATTTTATAATTTTAGAAGTTAACAAAACAGTTTTTATAATTTTAAAAATTTATTTTATTTATTGTCACTTAACTGTGGTTAGATGTGAACCACGTTAGAGAGTGGAGAAATTGGTAGGCTCCTCTTTTAAACGAATTTTTTTTCAATTGCCATGTTAAAATTATGCATTCCCTATTTTATCTTTACTAATATTTTTTTATTAATTTATTTTGGTTATTTTGTAATTTTACCAGTTAAGAAAATAGTTTTTTAGTGTTAAAAAATTATTTTATTTATTGTCACTTTAACGGTGGCTAGATGTGAACTACGTTATTCGAAAAGAGTGGATAAATTGGTACGATGTTGTTTTAGATTTTTTTTTTTTCAATTGTTATTACACAGTTATAAATTTATTAAACTTGTAATTAACTTTACATTGACAATTTTTAATCTGATTGATTATGGCATAATGTTTCATATTACTTTTTAATTTTCAATTTGATTCAAATTAATCACGAAACAATTTGATTTTGAGTTTTGACCCGTTAGATATGTTTCCTCCACAATTAGTAGGCGCGCTTACATAATACTACTATGTAATCTGGAACTCTAACTAAAATACTACTAATACTGGATTACATAATTTGGAACTTATTAAACACTAAACTTTACCGGATTATATAATCCGGAATTGGTTGAAAACCTAACACCTACCGGATTACATAATCCGTAACTAGAAACTCACCGGATTACATAATTCGGAACCTAACTTAAAATTCACGGGATTACTTAATCCGGTAGCTATTTGTGCGAATGGTTACTGGATTATACTGTGTCTTCCGCTACATTTCACTTCAAAACTAAAACCAACGAAATTACTAACCTATAAATGCTGTAAATGAAGATGGCAGTGGAAAATGAGAGCTTTGGAAGGAATTGAAGCTTTGAGAGATGAAAAACTTTAAGAGGATAAGAATTTGAGAGAAGGAGAAAAGTTGAAGGAGGTGGGAGATGGATGGAGGTGTGTGGCGCTGGGAGTGAAGGAGAAAGGGAGAGAAAGTGAAAGTAGGTTAAATTAAATTAGGTTAAATTAAATTAGGTTAAAGTTATATTTTATTTTTCTTAATATTTTTTTACTGAAGGGTACAATAGTAAATGTGTTTTTATTATGGGGTGCCGGAAGAAGCCATGGAGGTGCAGGAAGAAGCTGTCTGGGCTGAAATAGTATATGGTTCGAACTAAAACCCAAGTGATATGGGCCAAGCTTGTGGGCTCAGAATATATGGAATTTATCTTTGAGTGTTTCTCCCAGCACCCGAAAAATGACTTTCTGCATCCCATCATATTTGGAAAAAACTATTTTATCCCTTTTAAAAAATGTTTTTCATATTACTCTTTCTGAAATATTTTCAGAGCATATTTTTGTGGAACAAATTTTATAAATTCCAGATTTATTATTTTGAAAAATGAAAAAATTTGTTCCAAAAAAAATATTTTGGAATGATTTTTGTCTTTCCGTTTTTCTATTCCATAAACACACTTTACTTAAAGAATCTCTATTATAGAATTACCCAAAATTTTAAAGGATAATTCTGATATTTTAAAGAATATAGGAGTGCAGGAAGAAAAATATAGAGATGCAGAAAAAAATATCTTTTTCTTTTATACTACATTGTTTAAAAAGTAGTAAATCATACTTTTGGTAATTTCTTCCTGCACCTCCACGCTTTCTTTCTGCACCTCCATAGAAGACATGAAATGACAACTTTGCTCTTTTTTTTTTATCTTTTTCATTGCCCTCTTCCTCTTTTTTGAATTTTAAAATTCCAAACTTTAGAAATTGAAAGATATCTGAATTTGAAAATATCTTCAAAATTTTAGGATTTAGAAAATAAAATTATATTTTAAATTCTAGATCTTATATTTTCTTAGTTCGAAACCATCTTATGAATTCTAGATTCAAAAAAGTCTATAAATCATACAATTCAAAAATTAAAAAAAAAAAAAAAGTCCTGCCCTTTTTACCTGAAGGTAATTTTGGAATTTAAATATTTATGGGGTGTAAGAAAAAAAATATGGAAGTGCGCGAAGAAATTGCACATACTCTTTCATTGAAGATTTCTTTTTACTAAAAATATCCTCCACAATTGTTTGAATTATGCATGTTTTCTCTTTAGCTTTCAAAGTTACATTTTGGCAGATTTAAAATAATTATCAACTCAAAATAATTAAAAATAAGAAAAAAAAATCAAAATATTAGCAAAGATATTTAAAAATAATTACAAGAATTCCAAAAATCTCTAAAACATAAAATATATTTGAACAGTTTTATATAATTTTTATACACGATGAATATTAACTCTCCAATAATGAACAATTAAACTGGATCACAATTGCTTGAATTAGAAAACCAAAAATATATCAACAATACCAACAGACAGAGACTAGAAAGTAAAATTTATATAGATTAAAATAAAATCTGCTATGTTTTAAAAATTAAAATTAAACGAACATAATATATATATATATATATATATATATTCTTTAAATATCACCATTTCCGAGTTTACTTTATTCATTATTGTTCTCCTTTTCAACCAAAAATTTATTTGTCTCTTTTCAGGGTTCTAACCCTTATTCTTTTTAACCTTTTAATCAATAAGTTTCTTGCATGGGTTTGTATACAAATTTATGAAAATAATACGAACATTATAAAAAAAGGAGAAATATTAATTAAAAAAACATTTCGTCCTGATATATTTCTTACGAAATCATTTTTCACCTTTAAGAAAAACACATATTCAGATATAAATATATTGTTATTATTATAGAAAACAATCTTAACACGCATATAAAATATATATTTAAGGTTTAAAATTAATTTGATCAAAACTTCAAATGTAATAAATATGATTTTTTGAAAGTATAAATAATATTTTCTTTATCTAGCCAAATAAAGTATTGGTGTAAAGATAATATAGAGAGATTTAAAAGTTGAAAACTAAATTAAAATCTCTTTATCTCTATAATAATTTCCGCTCACGGCGTAGATTGTTGATAATAGTATTTTATTAAATAATATTGTCGTCACTATATATCGAGATTGTGTTGAATATTTTCAATATTTTTTTTACAAAATTATCCTTAGTGTTCGATACCCATTGTGTATTTAAACAATATATTTTCAAATATATAGCAAAAAAACATATGCTTAATTAAAAATCAATAAAATTCGGTTTAAGATATACAATATTAACACATTTTATGGTGTATGTGTTGATGTTGTAATTTATTTTTAACTTAAAAAAATCACCATATCTACCAATTAAAAAAATATGCGAGGAAGAAAAATACGTTAGGTGTAATGTTGTTAAGTTAAAATTAATTATACAATACAAAAAAAATTAAATAAAATGTTTATCATTCACACATTACATGTGAAATAGTATTACAATAAAAATTTCACCATAAAATAGTTAAGTTAAAAAGTTAATTAATATGTTGTACTTTAATTACAGTAACATGTTCACTACATAATAAAACTGCCACGTTGAAAAATTAATTAATTCTATAATATAACCCTCAAGTAACAGAAGTAATTCCAATTAATAAATTTGAAATCTACATCCTATATAAATTAAAATATAATTAAATAATTAACAATTCAATTTAAATAAATGAAATTTATTTTTATTAAAAAAACACAAAAATAATAATATAATAAATACAATACAATATATTTTATAAGGATGAATAATTTGTTTAAGAATACTTTAATGAAACATAAATATTTTTATTAAAGTGAAAAGCCTAAATCACTATCTTTTTAAAACTATCTTCTCTTTTTTTTTCTTTGGATTCTTTATAAGGTTCTGATTAATTTGTTCATCATTTTAATATTAGAGTTTGTGATAGGATTTCTGGTAAAAAACAGATTAAAACTAGTCGATCAGATTGTTCATTAGAGTAAATTCTTTCTATATTTTCATTTTGAAAAGTTTTGCAAGTTTGGAAAGAAGAGTGTTTGCATGTGTGGTTTCTGGACCTAGGATGAGTACCTGGTAGTCCAGAATCGCATGTGTGTGCTCGTAACATTTGGTTAGAATATGAGGATGTGTAGGTGATAGTGTCACAAATTCCAAAAGACTGTGTTATTGTGGGATATAATTATTTTGTTTGTTTATAATACTTTGAATTAAGTTTATGTTTGAACTAAATTATGTATGATTTGGTTTGTGAATATTGGTGTTAAATTAAATCAATCTTTGAACTTGAGACGGTATTGATTATACACTTGATTTTGTAAAATATTTGAATGAATAAAATTAGATTTTGAGATATACATTGTTAATAGAAAAATATTATAGGACTGTTTTTCAACTTTAGTTTATCATATTTTTTTTTTGTTTATTTATACTTTAGGTTTTGATATAAACAATCAGTTAAATCAAACTATGTCATTAATGAACAATCAACTGAATCAAGCTTATTATATTACTCTAATTTAATTATATTACATGAGTGTTTATGATTATATCCGCAATATTCAATTTTTATGAAAAAATACTTTGATATGTCACATATAAATCCAGAGAAACCAGCGTACAAAATCCAAATCCATGAAGGTCTATAAATAAATGATCATTCACATGAAGTAACTTAACTCGCATCTTTGCACTATATTCACTACATACACAACATATTTTGTGTTTCTATTAATTTGAACATCAGAATATTTTTTACTATAAGAAAATGATAAAAAATGGTAAGAAGAAAAGTTGTTTCTTATTCTCTTATATGTATATTACATCAGTCATGTATAGGAAATATATAGGGAGTTTCTCTCTCCCAAATTACAATCTAATTAGGTAGTAGGATACTAATCATGAGATTCTATAATTATTAAATTAATTGCATATAATTGGGTACAATATCGTCAAATATTGCATACAATAATTGCATATAATTTTATAATTATTATTTCCTTAATACTC
>Ga0123342_1003105_pt1 | contig 26996 bp, 16 predicted proteins | sample Turbeawhitnodule_FD_89960 | JGI IMG/M metagenome (GOLD analysis project Ga0123342, IMG submission 89960) | Root nodule microbial communities of legume samples collected from Mexico - Turtle bean Mexico white nodule | ecosystem: Host-associated > Plants > Roots > Nodule | place: Mexico: Nepantla...
CACCTGAAGCTGCTTCATGCTCACGAGGATCCCGTCGATGGCGTCGCGGCACCAGAGGCGAAAGTCAGTCAAAACCTGATCGTTTCTACTCCGAGCGGTGTGGAGCTTCTTCGCAGGCTCACCGATCATGTCGGTGAGCGCAGCCTCGATGTTCATGTGCACGTCCTCTCTGTCAGCTCTCCAATTGAACTCTCCATTCTCAATGCGCCTCTCTATTTCCTCCAAACCTTCAATAACGGAGTCTCTGTCGCTCTCGCTTATCAAACCCTGAACAAATAACAGTGAGTGTTTTGTTGGGTGTTGAATTGGAACAGTGAAAGATTTTGTAACTGACCTGGTGAGCGAGCATTGATGCATGCGCTCTGCTCCCCTTTATGTCTTGTTTGTAGAGCTGCTTGTCGAAAGAGATCGACTCCGTGAACCTCTCCACGGCGTCTGTTACGCCCTCCTTGAACCTCCCGCCCCAGAGCTTGGCCTCCTTAGCCTGGGCCTGGGCTTGGGCCTGAGACGTTCCCATTCTTGGCGTGGCGATTCTGCGTGGTGGAAATGCGCAGTAGGATGGAGTTGCTGAGAGCGCGTATCGAGAAGAGGAAGAAGGTGCTGCAGTGAAGCTTGAATACAACGCAGCTGTGAAAACCATGGCCGAACGTGTGAGCTTCTTCGAATCTATTTCTTTACCTGTTTTTCATTTTATTTTATTAGTCACAACAAAAATCACTTCACACTTCTAAAAATATATATTAAATTATATTTTTATTTTCTAAAATTCTATTTTAAATCTTTAGTTTTTTTTTTCTCCAACATTTTCAACCAGATTATTAAATGCTTAATAAAACATTACTATTAAAAATGTTGGGTTGATTATCTATGTGCAGCTACTTGACTTCTTTACAGTCTTTTAAACTAAAATACTTTTTTTGAATATAAAATAGTATTATAATTAATCAATCAAATTATGTAAAAATTCATTTTTTTCTAATTTAAAACCATTAAAGTCCTTCTATGTTGAACCAAATTTCAATTATACTAAATTGGAGAAGGAAGTAAATGGATGTACAATCTTTTGAATGATGTATATTCACAAAAATATCTTTAGTCAACAATTTTGAGTTTCAAAATGTTATTTTAAAATTGAATTAATTGTAAAGATACTTTATATTTAATATTTTGAGAAAAAAAGTATAATTTTTTTTCAACAATATAAAAAAGGTATAAAAGTAGTTTATAGAACATGGAAAATAAAATAAAGAAGGTTTAGAACAGATAATAATAGTAATGCTTTATAAGTTGACTGGTGTCTTGCTCATTTATCGTGTTTGAAATCGATTTAATTGGCATGATCCAGTTTAGGGGATAGGTATGTCTATTTCGATGGTTGTTGGTTTTTGTGGGCAGTTGGATTGGTGAATAAGGGTTGTGGTTCATTTTGTCCCTGGTTTTGGTTGCAGTGAGTTTGTATTGAGTTTGTACGGGTTTGTTTTGAGTATTGTACGAGTTTTTAGTAGTATAATTTTTTTTGTCTCTCATATGTTGGTTTGGGACCCGAGTTTTGATTCATAGTGTGGTTCCTGTTATTCAATTCTTATGGCTGATAAAAAAAATGTTTTATAAGCTGTGAAAAATTATATAAATATTTTAAAACAGTTGAAAAAAATAAGTAAATAGTAAAATATATATATATATATATAATTTTAAAAAATATGAAAAGATGTATAAATAGATTTTAATAATAAAGTAGTTTATTCAATGGGTTTTTAAATTTTAACATAATTAGCTTTTAGCTACTACTTTACAGGTTATTTTATTATTATCTCTCAGTGTTTATCACAATTCAAAGGAGATGTGTATATTCTTTTCTATACTTCTTGGAAACTGAAGTTACATATTTTCTATTATAGCAGACATTCGTACTTTTTATACTTGTATATAACCGTCCCATTGAATTCAGGGTGAAATAGGATTATTTAATCCTCTATTATCAAATTAGTGTTAATAATTTAGTATATTTCATCATTACTTGTTTTAATATTGTTTATGTTATGTATGTTGTGAGTTAATTCTTATTTTTCCTATTACTTTGTATTGAAAATGTTGTTCTTAGATATCTTTAAGATATTCAATTTGATATTATTCACTTTTTTCCATTTTTTTTTTTGAAGTTGTATGATTATTCTAATGTTAAATAAGCTAAGGGATCTTATTAATAATAATTTTACTATATATTTTTGTATTTTTTTTAGGAAACATTCTTATCGCTTACAAAAATAAGAAACAAGATCTTATTTCTTATTTTTTCAATAAAATTAAATATATTTTCATGACTCTAATATACAACTGGTTACATTATTTATAATACGAGTAAAAAATTTAACTGTTTATAGACGGAAAACACATATTAAAATTAATTATCATTTTACTCATCAATACGGAGACTATACATTCTCTTTCATCTTTTCAACTAAAAAACACCTTTGGTCTAATTTTTATGTTATTGTCTTATTTATATATTTATTATACCTTATATGTTTAGACTTCGTGTTAGAAACTAAATTCATCTTCGTTATATATTATATTTTAAACTCATAGAATAAATATGTTTTTATCCTATTTTTTTATACATTATTTCTTTTATCAATTTATTAATAATATTTTGCCTATTAACGTGACTATTATTTTAATATTTTACAAACGTTTGAATCAAATACTTAAACTATTATCGTTTATTTTTATGTTTGGATTTTTTAATTTCTTTTTAAGAAAGTAAGTATCTTTATGTGGAAAGATAAAATATTATATATATATATATATAATTATTATTCACCAGCATATCATTGGTCTATTTATTAGTAAAGGAAAAAATGTAATTAAGAGAAAATAAATTATTAAATGGTTTACATGTAATATTAAAAAATATATTTTGCTCCACGAGAGACTAATGTACCCACTGAAAAGTGAGGGGAAAATATATATTATTACAAAGCCCTCCAAACATTTTGCTCTTCAAAGGATCCAATACATTACACACCAATGATTGTGGAGAAGCATCCTCCTCTTCATGTCTTGTTTCTATCTTATCTAAATTTCTTTAACCACCAACATCATTAATAAAATTGCAGTTATTCAAATCAGACATTCCGTGTTCCTTAATTTCTCAATCTATCTACCACCTTATTGCTTTCATTCATCTTCATCACCAAGCTCTTACCTCAATGGGTTAAATGTGTTTGATTGTTACACAAAATAAAACCAATGCATATTCATGGTGGTGGGCAAGCCACATCAGGACAAAACAATAAAAATGGTTGGAACAAAGGCTTCAAGGTATGTATCTCTGTTACTATTATATAGCTTCATGCTTTTCTCTCTTAGTTTTCAGTTATCTATCATTAATTCCTTCAAAACATATCATCTTTTTGTTTATCTATGCATTCATAGATATAATATTCACATTTTCATTTATCTGGATTTCACAAACTCTTAATCATTTAGAAATGATGCAGATTTCTCGATTTCTCCTAATATGCCAAGGTTTTCTGCTTGCTTAAACATTATGCATTTCCTTCAACATATAACCACTTGCCCCTTTTCATATGTTCATCAACATATAAGAAGCTTAGAAAATGTGAAATGTGAAAATTACTTTCAAACATGAAAGTATACTTTAAATTGCATAAATTTTTTGATAAAAAAAACTTTCAAATATTATAATATGGAATTTTGAATTATATAATTTAGATTTTAAAATAAACTTGGATTATATAATTTGGTATAATTTTTAAATTTTAGATTTGAGAATCCAAAAAGAAATTTAGAACGAAAAAAAAGTTAAATATTTACATGGGTGCAGAAGAAAATCATGAAGTTGCAAGAGGAAATTTCTGAAAAAGAAATAAAAATAAACTTTGGATAAAAACCAACCCATTATTAACGATTTTTGGCGGGCTTTATTTTCACTTCAGCCAACATAAACTACTCTACCGTTAGTTTCCCGTTTACGCGATTCGCGCGTCACATTCCGTATTTGAATGAAAAATATTTATTTGATACTCTTTAAAAAAAATCACATTCATTTAACAACTCACTTTATATTAAAAACTAAAACAAATATTATCAAAAAAATATTATTATTTAAGGATGTTAAGTGAGTGGTTTTTTATTGAAAAATGTTACTTTCATAAATGCACAGTGAAAAAAATACCAATTTATAATTGTGATATTGTGTAATTCCAAAATTATTCTATTTTAATGAAAAATTATTTATCTCAACTTTTTTTCGCCACACTAACCTACTTTCATTTAATAATATTTTATAATAGTATAATCATTATTTTAAATTAATTAAAAAATAAAATAAATGTAATTAAAATATTAATTTAATGAATTATGAATTGAGTATTTTTGTATGGTGTGAAGGATCATTGTTTTTCTGTTTAATGCAGACACAAGAACAAGACGTCCTCTTTCAAATGTCCAAACGAAACATAAACCCCTTTTGTTTAGTTTCGTTCCTTCTTCTCCAAGAAGACGAAGAAATCCTCTCTTCTGTTGATTCTCCCTTCACTTCTCTCTCACACTCTTGCTCACAGGAAATCACGCGAAACCTTTCTTTTATGCTTCAGAGTTTCACCTGTTCCGACGCTTTTTGTTTTTCACATTGATCACGATATTGATTTTTGCGCTAAATCACGATTATAGAGTTTCCAAACGGTTGAGTTAAACAGAGATGATGGAGACCGAATGTGTACGAGTCGCGGTGAATATCCGTCCATTGATTACGTCGGAGCTTCTTCACGGTTGCACAGATTGTATTTCGGTGGTCCCCGGTGAACCTCAGGTGCTATATTGTTTCTGATTCTTTGATTCTTTCTTGATAAGGTTTATTTGGCAATTTTGGAGTTTTTTTTTTATCGTCAAACCAATGAAATTGATATTGGCGTCTTCGGTAGGTGCAAATAGGATCACATTGTTTCACGTATGATTATGTGTATGGTAGCACGGGGTCTCCTTCCTCTTCAATTTACGACGATTGTGTGGCACCGCTTGTTGATGCACTCTTCCATGGATATAATGCTACAGTTCTTGCGTACGGTCAGGTATAATTTCAAATGTTGTTGGTTATCTTGCATTCTTGATGATTATGAAATGTTTGTTTGGGAAACTTGTGCTTTGTTATCTATATCCTACTATTGTTGTTTAGTTTTCTTTAATCCTTTCTCGTTTTGTAAGACGGGCTCCGGGAAAACATACTCCATGGGCACCAATTATAATGGAGAGGTGAGTGGTGGTGGAATTATACCCAGGGTATTGGATACCATATTCGACAGGGTTAATGCTACAAGAGATTCCACGGAATTCTTGATCAGAGTATCATTTATTGAGGTAAACAAAATGTTATATTGTTGGTTGGTAAAGATGAATTTTTCTGATATAGTCAATTAAGATCAAACTTCTGATTTGCTAAAAATTGACAGATATTCAAAGAAGAGGTTTTTGATTTGCTTGATTCTAGTTCATCTAAAGGAGAGGCGGCATCTACGACGAAGGTTGTTGCACATCCCACAAGAGTTCCCATACAAATCAGAGAAACATTGAACGGAGGAATAACACTTACTGGGGTGACGGAAGCTGATGTTAAGACAAAAGATGAAATGACATCGTATCTCTCAAGTGGTTCATTGTCACGTGCCACTGGGAGTACCAATATGAATAGTCAATCAAGGTAAAATGTCGTAAAAAAATGTTTTCAGATTCTTTTACTTTGACAATAATAATGATACGCATGAAATTTACATTGAAAAATTAACTTATGTTAACTGTTGGTTCACATCATGTTTCGCCTAGTCGGTCACATGCTATCTTCACAATCTCAATGGAGCAAAGGAATGGTGACGACATCTTATGCGCCAAGCTCCATTTGGTGGACCTAGCTGGTTCTGAACGAGTGAAACGAACTGGTGCTGATGGCTCGCGTTTAAAAGAAGGTATTTGTCATTGTTAATGATACAATGCAACCAAAATATAGTTAGGAATAATAAGTATTTCTGCATAATTGTTGAAATATATTTGAAAATAGAGTTAATTGAAACCCATTCGGCTAGCTGAGTTCTTTGTAAGGTGTATGCCATTTAATATTCAATTGTTGTTTTCATGGATTAGGAATTCACATCAACAAGGGTTTATTAGCTCTTGGAAATGTAATAAGTGCACTTGGAGATGAAAAAAAGCGAAAAGAAGGAGGACATGTGCCATATCGGGATAGCAAATTAACGCGCCTACTTCAGGTTAAGCAATAAAAGTAGTAATTCTTATACTCGGTGCATCTGCCTTGTCCACTGTATCATTTGCATAAACGATTCTTTCTACTATGTGAAATAATTTTAGAAATAATAAATAGGACATAAAGAAGAACTTTTACATGAACGTTAACGGATGAGTTATTGCATTGTTGATACTGCACCTTGTCATTTGTTTATGTATGAAAACTATTAAACTATAGTGTCACGTGGATAGAATGTATTGCCAATCCAATCTCGGAACTTGCTTTAGAAAACCCGTTACAGAAAATACGTGATTAAAAGCTTTGTTTGCAGTGATTACTGAACATACATATATGGAATGGATTTAAATCATTTCTATCATGACATGCAATTGAATGATGAATATGTAGGATTCTCTGGGAGGAAACAGCAAAACTGTGATGATAGGTACAAACTTGATGCATGACGGAATTTTTAAAATTTTGTGTTTTATATAGTCACATGCATCATCTAACCTGGCGAGAATGTTACAGCATGTGTTAGTCCAGCTGATACAAATGCTGAAGAGACATTGAACACTTTAAAATATGCAAATCGTGCTCGTAACATTCAGAACAAGGCAACTGTAAGTGCCTTGTATTAATATTTTCCTTCCCTTTCTCATTTATTACTCTAGGCAGGGTATTTTGTTTTTAATAATTTTGAATTTTAATGTTCCAGATTAATCGAGATCCAGTGGCAGCTCAGGTGCAGACAATGCGGAATCAGATTGAGCAATTGCAAGCTGAGCTTCTATTTTATAGAGGTGATACCAGTGGACCAATCGAGGAGGTTCAGGTACATCATTTTTAGATTGAGTTAGATTTTTTGAATGTTTGTTATGTCATTTGATAATATTTTTCCTTTTAAAAAATTTCAGATTCTTAAACGCAAAATATCGTTACTTGAAGCAAGTAATGCGGACCTACAACATGAGCTTAAAAGACGCCAAGTAACTTCTGAGAATTTAGCACAACGTGCTCTTGAATCTCAGGTTTTCTTTTGATCCTTACTCCCTTCTCAGTCATAATCAATTTTGTGAGGTCCTTACAATATCTCTTTAGTGTTTTTTTTTACATCATGTGTTGTCTCACTCACAGTACTGAAAATGTTTTTAGGTTGAAAAGGACCAACTGGTTTTGACAATAGAATCAATTCGAAATGGTAAATCATGGGATGAGATTGACTCAAATTCGAATCAGGTTTGAACGTGTTATGTCTTAACGGGTGGTTATGGTTTTCAGAAGTAGGATCCATCACTGAAGTATGCTCTGAACTTATTTATAGGATTATGCCCTACTGAAATCTTATGTTTCAAAGATCCAAGATCTGGAAGGAGAATTGCTTCGATTGAAAACTTCGAATGCAACGAATTCAAGTCGTTTTGTTGATTGTTTTGATTCCGATGATGATGGATATGGATCAAAACATGCTTTATTCGCACCTGGTGTGTTACTCTGACTGTGATGTCAAAGCTGTGATTATATCAGGATATAGTGCGTTGTGAATTTCTTTTGTAGTATTTTGGTGCAGTGCATCTGACAGGTATTAAAAGATTGAAAATAAAATTATATTTCCGTCAATGCGAAATTACTGTCAAAAGAAGAATCTTGTTGATAGTGTGACAAAAGAACTATAGATGTGATGGTACAAAATAGAAAAATTCAGGATGAAAAGACTAGCACCACTCCTGACAGGTAGAAGGGCCAGCTCTTTAGACAAGACCACCAAAAAGCTCCTCTCGTTCCATCGCCCTCTTTCTAATGTCTCTCTCTCTCATTACTTGATTCCACCATCTGCATCCTACACTCTCTCCATGCCTCCTGCCAATGCTGTTATTTCCCTTCACACTCCTTTTTTCTTCCCCTACCTCGTTTGGCAGCTGTTTCTTTCTTCGTTCATATGCCTGCATGCCTTGTTGCGACATTTCATGCTCTATTCCGTAATTTATTTATTTTCCCTCTCCTTTTGTACTCATATCAACATCTTTTATCGAGTCTCAATGATTGTAGCTGACGTTAAAGCATTGATGACTAATTTTTCTTAGTTGAGACAAGACCATCCATTAATTTTAAGATTACGTAATTGATTCCGGAAGATAGTACAACATCATTTGAACAACTTAATTTCTGACTGTGCTTTTAGTTTTTATATTTCTTTCACTGCACATTGACATTTGATCTAAAATATTTCATTTTTTAAACATTTGTACCTTGTTTGTAGATGAATTGGAAGATGATGAAAATGAGCTAGAACACTCGTCTATCCAAGAAAAGTTGGATAAAGAGCTCAAAGAATTGGATAAAACACTTGAACAAAAGGAGGTAAAATTTGCATTGTCTAGCTGTTTAGTCATTTACATTTTGACCGTTGTTTTTGTAGTTTTTCGAGTTTTGAATTGCTAATACTTTTATCAAATTTTACAAATTCGTAAAATTGCACCAACAACTGATCCTTTTCGCATTTAAAGCAGTATTATGAAGCTACGTTTCCATATAAAAAAATTCTTTTCGTTTGAGCACTAATTTCACCTCATTTTTTCCTTTTTGATGACCTGAGGAGTTGTAGCTAGCTTAAGCAGGTTCAAAGGCATAGTTTCTTTGAATTTTCCTTTCTTTTAACATTCTTTCTAGTGTTGAAATATAAGTCTGTTGGTCTGTTTTCATTACATTCTTTTATCTAAGGTCGTGGCTAACTAAAACTGTTTCATTTGAAGTTAATGGAAATGTCAAATGTTTTCATTCATCCTGTTACTATTTTATCTCTAGCCTCTCTGTTGTTGACTATCATGCAATAAAAAGAATGTTAGTTCTATTTCATAGAATTGGGTTTCGGCCTAACCCAAACTCTAACTCGAGAAAACTGGATTGTGTGATGAGGATTTCCCAAGCTTTATAAGTTATATATGAGCCATAACTCCGTCACTAAACAATAGGTTATAAGTTATAACACCTCAAAAATTGATCTTATAATTTAATTCAACTTCATCAAGGTAGCTTAGAATATGAGGATTGCCCAAACCTTATGCAAGTCACATGTCTAGGTGATGTGGAACTAAATGCAACACTGCAAATAAGACAGCCCAAGTTACTGCAAATAAGGCAGACTAGGCGTGACTACAATTAGGGTAGTTTTCCATCACTGTTATTATGCTATACTCAACTCAACCAAGTCATTAATTTAAAATGGTTGAGATGCGCTCTTGTTTTGTCCCTTCAAATCAGCGTCGGAGAATAACATTTGTTTATTATGTTATATAAAATGTCTGTAGATTTTTTATCCAGTATATTCCGGTGGGAGAAATTCGACCACGGAACGAGTAACACATTTTATATATCAGTTGCATATATAAACAAAATGTTATTTACCAATGCAGATTTGAACACCCCTAAAGTGTTTCATTTAATTTTATTAATTCGTTGCTGATAAAAAAAAAAAAACCAATGCAGATTTGAAGAGGGGTAAATCTATTGTATTACATGGTAGGGATATAACTTTTTTAACAAGTTTCTACCTTTTATTTTTTTCTCTGGTTGAAGGCTGAAATGAAGCTGTACAGTAATGCTGATGCTTCAGTTCTCAGGCATCATTATGAAAAGAAACTTCTTGAGATGGAACAAGAGAAGAAAGTTTTGCTGGTAATTTATTGTTCTGTGCTAAGACGTCTAATATCTTGGGATTTTTTTATATATTTAAAAATAGTGTGACAAGCCCTTCGATATATTATGGATAGAAAGAAATTGAGGAACTCAAGTGCAATCTTGCGGATATTTCATCCACCTCTGATGACGGTTCTCAATTGTTGAAGCAAGATTATCTTCAAAAGTTGAATGCTCTTGAGGCACAGGTGGGTTTTTATTTCAAATGTGTCAATGTTCAATGCATAAGTGAATGCCATAAACTGATTATTTTCTTATAGGTATCAGAGTTGAAAAAGAAGCAAGAGGCTCAAGCTCAACTCCTAAAACAAAAACAGAAGAGTGACGAATTTGCAAAAGGACTTCAGGATGAGATCCATAGAATTAAAGCACAAAAGGTGCAATGACCCAGTGAGACATTGTATTTGTAGTTATTAACAGAAAATTTGTACTCTCCTCTTTGGCACTCTTGATAGTTTCTTTCCCTTCCCTCTAGGTTCATCTTCAAAATAAGATTAAGCAGGAATCAGAACAATTTAGGTTATGGAAAGCTTCACGCGAAAAAGAAGTTCTCCAGGTAAATGCAAATGGGAACATTTATTATTCCATTCTACAATCATATAGACTACAAGATTTTCCCAACTTCTAGGAGTCCTTTTTAATTCGATATTGGTATTGTCTATACTTTTTTTCTCTTGCTCATATAGTGAGGGGATCAGGTAACTCTTTTAACCTTTAATGCAAGCACAATAACATCTCTCACGAATCTGTTTCAACAAATATATTAGTTACAAATAACAATAGCAAATCTTCTAATACGTATTTTGATTAATACCAGCTTAAGAAAGAGGGAAGAAGGAATGAATATGAGATGCATAAGTTGTTAGCGTTGAACCGGAGACAAAAGATGGTGAGTTGATGTTCATATCGCCTGTTGTTATGGTCTTATTTGAATGCCATTTATCCCACTATTTAAGTGTTCATTGTAGGTATTGCAAAGGAAGACAGAAGAAGCTTCCTTGGCCACGAAAAGGCTGAAAGAACTACTGGAATCTCGAAAAGCTTCCTCACGTGAAACTATTGGTTAGGATACTTTATGTAGCAGATGGCTCTTTTTCCAATTTCGTCAGCTTACTTGATAACCAACAAATTGTTTATACAGGTGTTGGAGGTGGGAATGGCCCAGGAGTTCAGGTACTACTAATGATGACTTTGTAAACTGCATACAAGAATGAAGTCAATTAAATGGTCCTAGATATGCTGGACAAATTAAAATTTGTGTAGCTTCTCTTGGCACACACTGATAATTCCATGCATGCTAATAGATTGTTCGAATCTGCTACTTCACATGTATTTTTTCTCTTTGAAAGGCTTTGATGAAGGCAACTGAGCATGAGATTGAAGTCAATGTCAGAGTGCATGAAGTTCGTTCGGAATGTGAACGTCAAAAGGAAGTGTATGTTCCCTTTTTTATCTTTAAGATTCATATCATTTGGTGGCATGCTTGATTAAATTTGAGTAAGATTTTTAAATTTGAAGCAATATGTTGAATGGCCAACACATCGGAAGCCCCATGCCTTTTATACGTGTAAGAATATTATAATTTGTGCAAGTTCAACCTTTATAAATAAATAAGTCAAGTATGGTTAGCCAATTTGAGTCATTGCACATACCATCATTACTAAGTCATTGTATTAATTTTGTTGTGTGCCAAATTTGGTTGCTATACTTTTCTATACAAGTCAATTGTAACATGTGAGAACACTCGGACTGATTATTTGCTAACTTCCATGGTATTCATGTGTCTAAGAGTATCTGCTGGTGAGTGGATGATATTAACACTGGCTTTTGAACGAATTTACAAAACGATCTGTAATTGTTATTATCGTGGGTCCTATAAACATTCAATCACAGATTATAAAGAGAGTAAAAACAATCAAAAGTTTTTTCTTTTGCGATGAAATCTATAACATTTGGTTTGAGTTTGTGCACCCAGTGATTTCAGGCTACAATGCTAGATAGTAAGACATTTATATGGGGAAGATTAAAAGTCTGTTACGTTTTACTGTATGTTACAGTTTTTCTGTTTCTATTTTATTAGAGCTCTTCTCACTAACTAATTTATTTGTTGCTTTTAATTTCAGGAGGGCTAAAATGGCTGAGGAGGTGATCAGGTTAAAGGAGGAAGCACAAACGTTGAATCAAAGCCGTACAAGGTGAAATTCCTTGCAGTTAACTATTTTAACTACAACAATTATAAAATCTGTTTTTTCTGGCATTCTATGTCTGACAAACTCTCCCAATTGTTGCTGATATGGTAGTGAGTGTTCCACAACAATGTCCGCTGGTGCTAGAAATTCTAGGATTTTTGCCCTTCAAAACATGCTTTCGACTTCTTCCGCAACTCTAGTGTCTATGTTATCCCAGTTGTCGGAGGCAGAAGAGCAGGAACGAGTTTTCAGTGGTAAAGGACGTTGGAACCAAGTTCGGTCCCTTGCTGATACCAAGAATTTGATGAGTTATTTGTTCAATATTGCATCTTCGTCCAGGTATATTACGAAGTTAAACTAAGGGTTAAATCACAAGTAATCCAAAATTTTCTGTGTGCTTGACCTTTTCCTTCGGGTTTTTCTTGATCACAGGTGTTCATTACGAGATAAAGAGGTGATTTGCAGAGAGAAGGAAACGGAAATAAGAGATTTAAAAGAAAAAGTAGTGGGGCTAAGCTACTCACTTCGACAATCTGAAAAGATAAAAGCCGAATTGACTCACAAGTTGAAGTTGCAGGTTTAGCTACATATTTTCCATCATTTAGATAAATCATTAATTAAATAACTAGTAATCTTCCTTCTTTACAAGTTTGATTCTAACTATTAAATATTTTTTCCCGAATCATTTGACCCTGTATGGCAGAATGAATCTTTGAACTCGGAATATGTGGGAGATTCAGAATATTCTGACTCCAATGTTGGAGGTGATAAATATGACTTTCGCAAGTCGGTAGGTATCACACATCTCTTAAAACAACGTTGGCAAAAGATTTTCCATCTCATAACAAGTAGCACTTTTTAGCCACCGCATTTAATGGGAAATAGTTAATTAAATATTTAATTCGTTGCAAACTTATTTTAACTTCAGGAATACCGCCAGTCATTGGAGGATATGGACATATCTGAGACAGAGTCAGATGATTATGATTTTACAGATGATGAGTGGGAAGAATCAGGAAAATTAAGGGTTAGGAAAAGGAAATCTAAAACAGACATGGAAAATAATGAATCCAATATCAACAATTCAGAAGATTTCACAGAATATTCAAGAGATTTACTTGATACACCTGGAGAAAGGGCATCAGATATTTGCTGCTCTTGCAGCATAAACTCATCATGCAAGACAACAAAATGCATCTGCAGAGCAATGGGCAGCAGTTGTGGGAATTCTTGTGGTTGCCAAGTAAATAAGTGTGAGAACAGATCATCGATATCAGATGAATCACAGGAATGGCCAGCACAATCTGCAAGTTTTGAAGAAACAGATAAAGATCGTCTTCTTGTTACTCAAGGTGCAGAGTTACTTCAGGGGGCACTGGTTGATGGGCATCCCGAGACAAACAATGACCAAGCCCGCAGAAAACCTCTCTCTGACATAGGAAATACACAGGTGCGTGCGTGTCACTCATTCTTTACAACTTCAAGATATGTTTTTGATTAAAAAAATTATCTTCACTACTTCTTTCAACACATTTTATATAAAAAATTACTTATAAACTTTTGTATATTTTTAGAACTAATTTATTTATTTTTTAAATGATTTTGACTCCACATTAATTTTTTAAACAATTAATACCCATAATGTACGTATTTACATTTTTATTATATTAAAATAAATACCCATAATGTACGTATTAATTTGAATAAAAACATTTAGTTTAGTAAAATTGATTTAGAAAAAAGTATATGGTAACATTTTAAAAGAATTATATAGTTACTTAAAAGAATTATGTAATGACGTATTTTCATTAAATAAAAAAATCATTTTTAGTTATCAAAGAATAAAATTATTTAATGAAAAAATTAATATAAATATATAAAATGTCAAAAAAAATACAAATTACAAAATCCAATCCATAAATATCTATATTCATATTAGTTTTAATCCATTTAAATGGATTTATTTTAAATCCATATTTTTGGATTTTAAATCCAATCCATTTAATTGGATATTGATTATATATAAATTGGATATATTTTTTAATTATCCAAATTATATTTTGGGATGGATTTTGACTTGGTCCTATCCAAGTTAAGCCAAGACAATCCAGTCGATGTTGAGTCAAGCTGGCTCGGGCCGATATCCAGCCGAACAAGCCCAGATTGATGTTGAGTCGTTGGGCTTACGTCGATGTCGAATCGAAGGAGTCAGGCCAATGTTGAGTCTCCCAGGCTCGAGCTGATGTCTAGCCGAACGGGTCAAGACCAATGTCGAGTTAAGCAAGCCCGGGCTGAGGTCGAGTCGATTGGGCCCGGGTCAATGTTGAGTCTCCCGAGCCCAAATCGATGTCGAGTCAATTGGGCTGGGGCCAATGTTGAGTCGATCGGGCCTGAGCCGATGTCAAGTCGAATGGGCCGATGTCGAGTCAATTGGGCTCGGGCCAATATCGAGTCGATCGAGCCTGAGCTGATGTCAAGCCAAACGGGCTCGGGTCGATGTCAAGTGGAGCGGCCAGGGCTGATGTCGAGCCGAACGGGCCGGAACCGATGTCGAATGGAGCTGGCCCGAGCCAATGTCGAGTCGAGCCGACCTAAGCCAATGTCGAGTCTCTCGGGCCTGGATCGATGTCGAGTTGAACGGGCCCGGGCCAATGTCAAGTGGAGCAGGCCTGGGTCTATGTCGAGTCAATTAGGCCCTAGCCAATGTCGAGCCAACAGGCTCGGGGCGATGTCAATTCGAGCGAGACCGAGCCAATGTCGATTTGTTCGGGCCCAAATCGATGTCGAGTCATCCGGGCCCGGACTGATGTTGAGTCGTACGGGCCCAGACCGACGTCGAGTCTTCCAGGTTCGAACTGATGTCGAGTCGTTCGAGTTCGGGTCGATGTCGAGTCGCTCGGGCTCGAGCTGATGTCTAGTGGACGGGCTTGGGTCGGTGTCGAGTTGATTGGGCGCTGACTAATGTCGAGCCGAGCAGGCTCAGGCCAATGTCGAGTTGAACGGGCTCATGCAGATGTTGAATCATCCAGGCCCAGACCATTGTCGAGTCATCCGGGCCGATGTTGAGTCGTCTGTGCTCGAGCTGATGTTGAGTTGTTTGGGCTTAAACCCATGTTGAATCTTTTAGGCCAGGGCCGATGTCGAGTTGATTGGGCCCAGGTCGATGTTGAACCGAGCCGGCCCAAGCCAATGTGGAGTCTCCCGAGCTTGGGTCAATGTCGAGCTGAACGGGCCCGGGCCGATGTCGAGTGGAGCGAGCTTGGGTCTATGTTGAGTCGATTGGGCCCTGGCCAATGTCGAGCCAGGCGGACCCATGTCGATGTCAAGGCGAGCGAGCCCGAGTCGATTTCGAGTAGTCCGAGCCCAGGTTGATGTCGAGCCAAGTGGGCCTGGGTCGATGTCAAGGTGAGCGGGCTTGAGTTGATGTCGAGTAGTCCGGGCCCAAGCCATTGTCGAGTCGTCCGGGCTTGGACCGAGGTCGATTTGTCCGAGCCTGGGCCGATGTTGAGTCGTCCGGGTTCGGGTCGATGTCGAGTCAAACGGGCTCGAACTGATGTCGAATCATCCAGGCCTGGGCTATTGTTGAGTCGTCCGGACCCAGACTGATGTTGAGTCGTTCGAACTCGGATTAATGTCGAGTCGTCTGAGCCCGGATCGATGTCGAACCGAGTTGGTCCGCGTTCAGGTTGAGTCGGCTTAAGCCCAATTTGATTAGTATATGTCTATATTAAAATGAATTTAATATAATTATATAAATTGCATTGAATCTAGATTTAATCCACGAATTTAAAAAAAATCAATTTAAATTTAATCTAGTTAAAATGGATATGAATATTTGAATTTGAAATCCAATCCAAGATCACCCTACATGTTATAAATAAAAGGATAAATAATAGATTTTCGGTATAACAAGTATTCATATTATTTTCAGTATATAATATAATAAAAAAATATCTTTAGTAAAAAAAAATAATTAGATGCTTTTGAAGAGTTGATGGTTAAAATAAAAATCTAACATTAATATATAATTAACGTTTTATTAAAATGTAGCCAAAATTTGTAAACAGAGTAGAAATAATTACAAATTAATTGTATAATTAACTTTAATTTATACTTTTATAAATATATGTGTGCATATATTTCAACCTTTAACAAGAGTTTAAACAAACAAAATAATAAATTAAAATTTTATCCTAAAACTATTTTTCTATACTAAAATTAAAATTTTAATACTCGTTTATATTAAATTCACTATTTACTCTAAACAAAATAACACTTGTAAAACTCTCCAGATCATTTTTCTTCAGTCAAACATTATGACTGTTCCAATTCAAAATTGTTAATATATGTGACTTTTGGATTATGTGTATGGTATTCACAAACCATCTTATCCATTACGTGTTTTCTTATTGTGGAAATTATTGTTTATTTTTATTTTAATACCATTTAAGAGTCCAGGTAATGACTAGAAATCACTACTAAAATCATTAGTCACCGATTTTTTTTTATTTAATTTTTTTTGCTTAATATCAAATTCTCAGCCAAGTCATATTAGAAAGTGTTATCTATATGATAAACTATATTTAAAAAAGATAAAATATGTTTTTTTATCTTCATAAAATATTTAAAGTTCATTTTAATCTCGTTAAAAAGTGATACTTTCAAAATTGAAGCAAATTTTAAAAATTATATTTTAGAGATTGACAACATATTTTCGGTTTAAAAAATGTTTATGCTAGTATTTTTTCTGTATGTATTAAATCAAACACTACATTAAATGAAGTGGTGAAAAGGTTATTTTTTAATATTGACGCTTTTACTTTTGAATAATAGTAACCCAACACTGATTAGTCACAGTAAAAATTATTCCTTCCCAAAAAAAGTAAGAGTAGAAATGATTATTAATTATTTTGATTATTTCCTTAATTTAATAATAATTATAGATTTTTGTTTATCATTTCTTATCACAGATCAAATCAAACGCCATGAACGATAATCCGAAGAAGAAATTGCCGACATCCACCGTAATTATTGTTCCTTGTCTACCACCTTCTTCGGAGCCAGAGAATTTGGAAGTCCAAGTTCCAAACAACAAGTTTAAATTCAGAAAAGAAATTAATAACACAGGTGAAGCCAATGTTGCTGCGAATAAAGATAAACAAGCACATAGAAGGTCCAAATCCAGGCCTGAAAATGCTGCCTCAGCTCCTAGGGCAGAGGGTAATTTTGTGGAGCAAGATGTACCCTTGAAAACACGAAGAACTGGTCGAAGGGCAGCATCATCCCATAGTAATAGTGCGCCACTGTGGGACAGGAATGCTGCTAGTAAGTCAGATGAACCTGAAGTTTTTGAAACAAGGAATGCAGTGCGATACAAAAGAACACTAGACGAGAAAGAGAACAACAATAAACGCTGATCAGATTTGGTTCTTACAATTTTGTTCATTCATGTTTATAAACAAAGAAACACTAGACTTTGGTGATGAAACCAAATATCGATTTTCTTGGTTCTTGTACTATTTACTATATAAGATGAAGTCCAGAAACAGGGACCATTAGAGGTCAAAATCTGTCGCCTTGAAAGCTCATTTGTAAATAGATTTTTACAAAATCTTTTCTGCTAAATGGCCACAGTATTGTAAATATATAATAAGATTATGTATGAGTATGGATCGAGAATTTCCTTTTTTAGTAAATTTAAAATGTTTAAAATCTGAATTGTTTGAACTGTTTAAAATATTCTGGTTAGTTAAATTAATGATAACTTAACACTTCTCAAAAAAGCAAATAGCTTAAAATATTCCAAATACCTTAATTGGAACATATGTATGTTCTGTCTAATGCTAGAAAAAACCAACAAGAGCTAAGGCATGTTGAAAATATTTGGAGAAAACTTATTAAAAAGACATCTACTATTTATTATTATTAACATTTTATTATTATTGTCTTTATCATTATAAAAATAAAACTTAAAAATCAATTACAGTATAACCATAATTTAGTACAAAATTATGCAAGTTATTAAATTATAATATAAATTTATTTATGCATTTAAGAATTAGATTAAGTTTTGTATTCTTTCATGTCAAAATTAAGAGACCTCACATATTTAAAAATTCAGACTTTAATTAATGCCATGATATTTCCACTTGTTGGAATGTGGAACTAATATATACTGAAGCCAAGACAAAAGAAAAATCTACACAAGCAATTAGCCAACCGACATAAATTTCAGCATCTGGAGGACAATTTAACATATTTATTGAATTAAGGATAAATAAATACTAATAAAAATGGAGACAGAAGAGAGATTTTCATATCAAATTAAGTGTAAACTAATATTTAGAGTCCTTTTTGCTACATTCAATATATTTGCCTCCAATCTCCATGATCCTTCTGTATGAATATGAATATCAAGAATCACAGTATACAACAGAGAGTAACAATTCACTCAATATTCACAACTGTATGGGATTTTGTTTTTCTTTTCTTACCCCTTCTTCGCAACCATCTCCATTATTATATCATTCCAAGTGTCTATTGGCCCAGGTAAGCACCAATGCAAACAATCATTCTGAACTTGAGCTTTCTTGCCCTTTGCAAATGGTTGAAATTGTCTGTATGGACCAGGATGGCCATCAGGTCTCAATTGTGAGAGTGCAGAAAAATCCACAAGCTTAAAGTTCACCCCTTTTTTTGAAGCTTCAGAAGCTGCCTTTCCAACCTCATCTAACTCTATGTCACGCAGCATCTGGTTCAAATATTTCATTTCCATCTCACCTTCTTTTATTGGTGCTGTTCTATTGCAAGTTCCCCCACTAAACCACTCCCCATTCTCAAAATGATCAGCCGTGAATGTCCTGAAAAAAATCATCCCTTTGTGATTTGAAGAAACTATGAAGTTCATCACAAATTTCAAGGCTTTGCGATATGCAAAATTAAACCCCAGCTCTGTCAGGTTCCTCCCAGAACAGGAGTGGCAGCCCAATATGGTGTCATTCTCATAGTAGATTGCGGATTTCAGAAACCATTTCCCGGTTGAAATAATGATGTAATCAAAGTCCAGGTACTGATCCGTCCATTTACTGTCCAGTTTGTCAAGGTGTAGCTCAACTTCAGAACTCGAAACTCCATTTATGTCTTCAAATATAGCAGCTTCCACAAGGAATGGCGCCCAAATCACTGATATACTGAAGTTGCTTGAGGGAAAATTCCAACTTTTGCTCTTGTATTCCTCATCATGGTAGACTAAGACAGGTTGTTCCACCTGAAGGACAAAATAGTTCGTGTGAATCACTCTTCTTCCAAGGGTTCCTCAGAGTAACAACACTATATATGTATATATAGGCCACAATAATTTCTAAAATACATTATGCTCTGGAACATTGTATTAGGATTTTGTAGTGGTAGACAGTTAAACTTTATAAGGAAACCAATGTTGTACCATAGATACAGAAAGTATTGGAGATCCATTGACTAGAGATAAGGCCAAATTATAGTAGATCAGTGACCTGCAAACCTTTATCTTGCAAACTAGTTTTGTGAAATTCAGTAGGCATAAACCTATTTTGTGAGATTGTATCATAGTCTGAGATTATAATTGCAACCGTGGGTGCATGGACTTCTTTACAAAAATCAATAATCATTCCAATGGAAGTTCAAATCAATCCTTGTAAACCAAAATGATGCTATTCTCAATGAATTCAGTGTGGAAGAACAACGTTTACAAATATTTGTATAGTATCCAAATCTCAGTGCCTCAAATCTATAAGCCACTAGATTCTGATGCAACATAAATGATGAAGTAAAAAAAACATCGATTTTACTTAACTCTCAAGAAGGCACTAAATGTTGGAAGTCCTACATCGAATACATATAAGACCAATTTACAGTATATAAAGTGGAGGTAATCCTCACCTTAAAATCCAATTTTGTGAGGATAGTTAGGCCAAAACTCCCTTTCTAATACTAAATCATAGGTAGATGCCTATAAGCAACTGATAAACATATAACTACCAAGTACTTAGGCCTACTCCATCATTTATTTATGCAAACAAGTGCAGCCAAACAAAAGCTTTCTCACAAAAAGAATCATTCTCTTGATTTTATTTTTCAAAGTAAATAAACCCAACCTCCAAGGTTTGACATTGGAACCAGAAACAAGATCTGGTCCAACAAAAACTTAAGTCCAAAAGGCAGTTGTCTGATCCTCATAGAAACAATCAAACATTCACAAGAATCGAACAAAAGGGAAAGCAACATTTGGACCTAACGATCAGCTTTTAAAGTCAGTTAGCAGAACCAGTAATGATTTGGCAATACATACCTTGGAGAGAATGCAAAGCAGGGATTGAACATGGTTGCGGGAAATGGAATCACCAATGAGTGCCCAGGCTTTGTTCCGCATCATGTTGAGAAACCTCTGTGGATCAAGCTGAGGCAAATCACACTGTCTAGGAGCCCACCTCCAATACAGAAACTCCCTATCAGGCCTTCCATTCTTCAAGCAATTTTGAGGAGGTTCAATAAGGTCGCAGCTTTCATTGGTATAAGCTGGTCCAAACGGGTTCCGGACCCAATCCCCATTAAAGTAATCACATTGTTCTGCATTCAATAAAGTTCAAGTCAGAACCACACATTCACACTCCTACCTCACAATCCAACAAACTTATGTAGAATTTAATATGAACAACAAACTATTCTCTTTAAATATTTAAAGCAGATGCATCACCGACTAAGTTAAAATAACCTATTCGTTGTTAGTTGACTCCCCGCATTGAAGTGTTCCTCTACACTCAAAGTACATAAAAATTAAGCTCATCTATGTAATGTAACATACATAACCATTCAACTTGGTATGGTGGTATAATAAGCTATTATGATGGAAAACAAATTCCCCAAGACCATAAGAGAATTGTAGATCTAAACGCACGTGAGTATATTTTTCTGACAAAGGGGTAAAAGAAAAGAACCCAACACTCACCTGATTCTGTGGGAGAGAGCTGATCTTCAGTTTCAGAAACATAGTCCAGAACAGGTGGGGGTTCGGGAACACGTTCCAGAAAAGGTGGAGGTTCGGGAACATGCTCCAGAACAAGTGGAGGGTCGGAAACAGGTTGTGAAAGAGACGACGGTTGAGGTGGGTTGTGGGGCTGTGACAAGGTGACTTTTTGAGGAAATGGGGATTCGAGAACAGGGGAAATCTGCGAGGAGAGTGAGTGAAAGAAGAGAATACGGAAAGCAAGGCCTATGAAGAAGAAGGTGAGGAGCAACTTGAGGAAGATGTTTCTGTGGGTGAAGGGAAAGTTCTGCTTCAAATAATCGGTCCTCATTCTGTGTTTGTTTGTTTGGAGAAACAGTGGTGGCAGAGCATGGAACAGAGGAAGTGAGTTGCTCTGTGTTGAGTCTTTACGAGAAAAGAAAGTGACGAAGCTAAGGAGAAAGAGCAAGGAGAAGGTGTGGAATGGTTCGCAGATCCATGTCTGTGACCGACGAGTTTTGACGACAAAACAAGATTCTCTCCACCTGTTATTTCCCTTTTTAATTAACCATTTATCACCATTTTTCTCTTAGCTTCACTTCACTTCAGATCCATGAGTAAACAATGGTTAGAATATATGAAGCTGCGGAGACTACTATTAAATTACGTGTCGGTATCGGATACTCATATCGAACACCGATATTTGTATGATACTTCTAGAACACTGAGTGTCTAATTTAAAAAATATTTGTTAAATTTTTAACAATTTTAGTTCGATCTTAACATAATTTTTAAAAAAAATCATTAATTTTATAAAAATTTAAACTTATAAATTTTTATTATGATTATAAAAATAAAAAACAAAATCCTTCTGAACATCTTCCTACTATATATTAACATAAATCTTTATTATCAATTTATATAATTTTCATAATTATATAATATATAGATCGTATACTTGTGTCTTATATTTTAAAGATTATACATATATTCGTGTCTTATCAGTGTCTCTTTTAATATTGTGCTACATATGTTAGAATATGTTAGAATGCATTAACAGAGTACTCTTTTTAGTATTCATTTTTTATTAACAGATCCATAACTCAACATGAATATTTATTTGTTATATTGTGAGAGAGATTCATCTCCTTCATTAGAATCATTTCAGTTCATAAAATAAATCAAAAAAATCTCAAAGTTGTTTTAATGGGATTTAAACCCCTTCCCATCAAGTGAATTGGCAACATATTATTAATAATATCACAATTACGCTTTGAGTTAATACTTTATTTTTTTAATAGTGGATTTTTTTTCCCATTTATCAATATTTTAAAATTCAAAACAATATTTATTACTTTTACATTTTTTTATTAAAAATAAAAAGTTATTTGTTAGTTTTTTGCTAAAAAATTATGAAAAAAAATAATGTTTTGATTTTTATAATGTATGAAAGGTAGCGTAAGATAAAAGTAATTAACTACTTACTTTTTTTAACAAAAGAAAAAAAATAGTTACTAATAATTTCTTCAATTAAATAAATATTTATTTCTCATTTATTTAATAAATTTGTTAACTATATCTCTTTTACCCCAAAAGAAAAAAAAAAAAGCAATGACTATATTCCTACTGTTACTACTATTATTGGCAATATCATCATTACCGCTTGCAATTAAGGTTATAACGTTGGCTTAACTTTTAAATTCCAATCCTATAAAAACCATTTAACTTCAATCAATTTTTTTAATGAAGTAGTATAATTTTTAGAATGAAAAATAGTCAAGAAAATTGAAATTAAATGTATTTTTTCAGTTTTTATCTCTCAATCACAATGTTTTAATAAGACTCAAATATTTGGAAAATTAACATTCTTTTGTAATTATTTTCATAATTATGCTTTTATACATTTATATATGTTTAATCATGTTTACTGCAAACATATTGTTATACTTTATTATTATAATCTGCTATTTTATAAGAGAAATAAACACAATGAAATTATTTGTCATTTTATTTGAGAAGAGTTGTTGTCCAAGAAAATTTGGACTATAGTCATTGAATCAAATTATCAACTTTGCAGATATACTAACAAAATCCTTAAGGTGACCTTAGATTGAATATATTTGTTTCAAGTTTGATAGATACAATTTATATACTCTAATATGAGAGAGAATGTTAAATTAAATTAGATTAAATAATCTTAAATATAATTTATTTTATTTAAGATTCTCTTCTCTTCCCTCTCATACATTGTATCTAATAATAATAATAATAATAATAATAATAATAATAATAAGTATACTAATTTTTAAAAAAAAATATTAGAAGAAGTAATACTCTCAACTAAATAAAAATGATTAATTTTAAAAGTTATTAATAATAAATATATTGATATTTTTAAATTTTCAAGCTATTCATCACTCGTGTGAAACATTGCACACTTTAGACAAAGTGTTGATATACTCATCACTTAGTATAATGATTTTAGATAAAAAAAAAAAAAAATTACTTTAAATGATATTTTAATTGGTCAGAAATACTTTTTTCTAGTTGGTGAAATCTATTTGTAAAAGGAACTAAAAATTACTTCAAAATTACAAAAAGAAAAATAGAAAAAAGAGAGTTAAAAGTGACATATCGAAAATGAAAAAAAAAATAACAAAAAAAAAAAATGGGAAAAGTTGGCGTACATAACTTCCATCATGTTTTTTAAATCCAAGTGGGAATGATTTCTTTAGAGCACCACTTTTTTCTAGGTGTTTCTTTTAATTACCAGTTTTTATTTCAAACTTTAGTTGGAAAAAAGAAATAAACATTGGTAATTAAGAAAAAATAGAATATTGTAAAACAAGTTCAACCTTAGCACATTGTAACAAAGTTGTTCCTTAAAGAATTGTTTGGATAGTTTTTTTATTAACTAATTCATCTTATATTAATTTCTTCAAATGCTAATTTTTATCTCATAATAAACTATTTTTTTTATCATACTCTCACACTATTAACAAAAACTTAATACCATAACCTTTCACACTACTTGATAAGAATTTGTACAGAACAATAAATAGGACAAGGGATGAGAAAGTAGGTAAATATTAAGAGAAAAAAACAAGAGAAAAAACGACATATTCCAGCGTAAGTGAAACAGCTGTAAAGTATTGATTTATTATTTTAATTAATAGATTTCCAAAACGGAATAATCATTGTTACGAATGATGCCAAATCTCATGTTTATTTTCCTTTGGCATAGGCAACTATACTTGATTGTATAAGTTTATGATATGATATTGAATATAATAAAACATGTTATGATCATTTAGGATTTTCACTCTACACATGTTTTTTCTTTTCTTTATCTATTGTGTTGGGATTGGTTTTCCCAGAGGAAGGGAGGGTTTCTGTGTTGTTAATTCCTTTTCCCGCTGCCAACAAATTTTTTATTTTATTTCTAATCGTCACTTTCGATTTTGAAAGCATAAAAAATTACAATGATTTAAATTTTAAACATCAAAACATACTATTTTATAAGGATTTTAACATGTAAATTAATGGACTCAAATTAAAGTATATCATCAGATAGAGAGAGAATATATATATATATATATATATATGTTAATATGAACCATCAAGACATAATCTAAAATATGATTCTAAATTATTTTGAATTATGTAACAAAATCATATCTGCATGGAGATGGCAAAACGAACACGAAACAGAAACAAGCGTTAGAGAAATGAAAGAATTAAAACAGGAATTTGATACTGGGCACATTTTTTATCAAAATATTTACGTTGAACAATTAAGGAGAAAACTCTGTAACATTATTCAATTCAAAAAATTCAAGAGAAGAACAAAACTAGCTCTACACGATGCTCCTGATACTGGACAAATTGAATTACAGACACGCACATATTTGGATAGAAAAAAAGAAGAAAGAATGAATTCACATGAAAAAAAAAATGAGCTAATGAGAAGTTGAACATACATACATAATTGAAGAAGGTGCATAGAAAAATGAGGGTTTATGCTGGTCTCTGGCCCCTGCGAGTATTTGATAGAACGTCCTTGAGATAGTCATAGCGACTGCGATGATAATCAATCCACAAACACAGCTGCCTTATGACCTCCCTCTTCTCCTCTCCCAAGTCCAACATACCATCCTCTTTCTCTTTCATCATTTTCTCCAACTCTCTAACTGTCTTCTTTAGTTGTACTACAGTTGTTGTCAGATTCATCTTCTCTGATTCCTCCTTCCTTGTCTTTGCCTCTAGCTTCTCAACTGTCTTCTTCAAAGCCACTTCCTCTTCATTTTTAACTTGCAGTTGCTTCAGCAACTGTCTTTTCTCTCTCTTTAGCTTCTCCTTTTCCTTGTTCATATCCCTAACTTGCCTCTTTACAACCTCAATATCGCCTGAGATGTTAGAGACACACTGCTCGTAATTTTTGCAGTCATCAGAAACTCGACAGCTTACAAATTCAATGCCAGTCCTGACACTGTCCACACACTCTCTGACATTAGAGACAATTCCATCCAAAGCTTCATTGTTAGCAGTTATTGTTGCTGATAAAATAGCAATTCTGTCTTCAAGTGCTTTCTGATCTTGCTGAAATTTTTCCTCTGTCTTCCTAAAGCTTTCTTCTTTCTCACTCAGCAATTGCTCTGTGACCCGCAGCTTCTGGTTTGACAGACGAAGCTTGACCTCAAGCATCCGAACATTCTCAAGCGAAGTACTGATTTCATCTCCTTTCTCTTCTAGGTCACTTTTTAGGTCTTCTACTGCATGTTCCAAAGCAGCTACCTTCTTATCTTTCAACGCAATGCCTTCACGAAACTCTCCTGCCATTTCTTCAATCTTCTTCTCTGCAACTTCAAGCTTGACCATGCATTCCTGAAACAAACCATCAATTTTTTTATATTCTTCATTTAAGCTCTGGTGTGAATTTTCTCGCTCTTCTAGTGTTCTCGTAAGATCCATAGTCCTGCTTGATATATCATTCTTTTCATTCTCTGCCATTACAAGGCTTTTTGCATGTTCTTCACTAATTTTTTCGTAGTCCAGCTCCAATTCTTCTTTTGTTCTTTGTAAGGAAAGTAAGTCTTTCTGCAGATTATCAATTTGGGCCGTGAAGGCAATTACTTGGGCGGAAGCCTCACTCTCTTTTTCGTCAAGTTTTTCCTGTAAAGTGGATAACTCTGACTCTTTCTCAGCTAATTTTTTCTCCAGTGCAGTAATCGTTGCCTGCAATCCTAAAATTTCCTCTCTCAGTTCAGTGTTCTCATGGTCTTTAGCTCTGATTTGCTCTTCAACTTCACCCTTCTGGTTTTGTGTGGAATCCACCTCCATCTTCAGCTTTTCACACTGCTGTTCTAATTCTTGGTTCTCATTCTCTAGGGACACCAAATCATGTTTCAGATTATCAATTTGGATTGTGAAGGCAGCTATTTGGCCAGAAGCCTCACTATCCTTTTGGTGAAGATTTTCCTTTAAAGTGGATAACTCTGACTCTTTCTCAGCTAATCTGTTCTCCAGTGCAGTAATTGTTCCCTGCAATCCCGAAATTTCCTCTTTCAGTTGGGTGTTCACATGGTCTTTAGCTCTTATCTGCTCTTCAACTTCACCCTTCTGGTTTTGAGAGGAATCCAGCTCCATCTTCAGCTTTTCACACTGCTGTTCTACTTCCTCTTTCTCATTCTGCAAGGACGCCAGATCATGTTTCAGATTTTCAATCTGGACTGTGAAGGCAGTTATTTGGCCTGAAGCCTCGCTCTCTTTTTCATGAAGCTTTTCCTGTAAACTAGATAGCTCTGCCTCTACCTTGTCTAATGTTTTCTGCAGTGCAGTAATTGTTCCCTGCAATCCAAATTTTTCCTCTCTC
>Ga0123342_1003106_pt1 | contig 26980 bp, 12 predicted proteins | sample Turbeawhitnodule_FD_89960 | JGI IMG/M metagenome (GOLD analysis project Ga0123342, IMG submission 89960) | Root nodule microbial communities of legume samples collected from Mexico - Turtle bean Mexico white nodule | ecosystem: Host-associated > Plants > Roots > Nodule | place: Mexico: Nepantla...
ATCCTCGTATCAGAAACCCTAAATCAGAAATTCGAAATCCCCAATTTGAATAACCTAAACCCTAATTCAGTATTCACCAAAGTAATGTAAGCACAATCCATGTAACTTACACGTGTCTGCCACGTAAGCACCACTTAACGCCGTTTGGTGATATTTAACAGAAATGACCATTTTGAATACATTTTAAAAAACTTAGGGACCAAATTGAATTTTTTAAAAACCACTGTACTAAATTGACTATTGACTATAAATATAGGGACGAAAAAGGTAATTAAACTAATAAATAAATACTAAAAGGATTTCTGATACCGCACTACCTAATCCACTCTTCCAAAAAAAAATATTCAATAGGAAAGTCTAACTACAAGATTAAGATTGTAAGTGTCTCAAGGCCAATTCTTAATAAGTTCCACATTCATCTCGTGTTTTTGTTCTTTTTAAAGTAATCAAATGGAAAAAAAAAAATAAGGTTTATATTATTTATAGTACAATGTAAATATGCATAGATATGTTCTGGTAATTTATTTCAGTTTCATTATTATTTGTTTAAAACTTTATAATAAAAAATATTTTACATTTACTTCGAGATTCAAAAAAATATAACATTGAATGAATATACAACGCAAACACCAGAAAAAAATATATTATATGATCCATGAAATATGATAAAAGTAATAAAATTACGCATATATTTGAATTAATTCTTTTGATTTTTATAAAATAATATTTTTATATTTTATTATCTCATGCACATATTTAATAATTTTTTATAGCTGGCTTGTGTGAATAAATTTTAGAATATGATATCACTTTTGTTTTATTTTATTTGAATCCCTATAATTAAAAACTTAAAAAGAGGATGAAATGAAAAAAAAAAAATCTTGAAACAAATTTATGCTTAAGAGAATATTAATTGGTTTGGTGAAATTTTATTTTATTTTTGGTTGAATTGAGAACATTAATTTCTTATTCATAGTCTCTATTTGTTTTCTTTCTAAGAACGACGGTATAAAAAAAAATATAACAAATCAATTAATTACCTAAAGCAAGGATTAAATTATGTTTATAGATTATTGTTTTTAAATAAATTCAATATTTATAGAATGATTATAGTAGAGAAATAAGAGAGTTTAATGATTTTATCGAAAAAAATAGAATTGGTGGATATCCCGATTGTAGGGAGAAAATTCACTTGGTACAAATCAAATGGGACAGTAAAGAGCAGAATTGACAGGATTTTGGTGTCCAGCAAGTGGTTGGAAACTTTGCCGAACAGTAAACAATATGTGTTAAGCAGATCAATCTCTGATCATTGTGCGCTAGTGCTAAAAGATACAAATGTGGACTAGAGACCAAAATTGTTTAGAAGCCTAGATGTTTCGCAAAGCGATGGTAGATTCTTAGATTTCGTTCATAATAAATGGTGGAGTTATGAGGTGCAAGGCGAAGGGTTGTTTGTTTTAAAAGGAAAATTGAAAAAGTTAAATTCAGATATGAAAATATGGAATAGAGAAGTCTTCGGGAATGTTAACTGTGCAGGGGAAGTCTTACATAAGAAGATTCAAGAGTTGGACAATAGAGACGATGAAAGCAGTCTTGACGAGTCTGAGAGGTTGGAGAAAAAAATCTTATTAGTTGAACAGAGTAGGATTTTCCTCAACCAGGAAGCAGTCTTACAACAAAAAGCTCGCTTTAAATGGTTGAAACAAGGGGATTTAAACACAAAGTTTTTTCATTCGACCGTGAAGTGGAGGAGAGTGAGAAATGTGATCAACGGGATTTTAGAGAACGGTGTCTGGAGCGAGGACAAGTAGGTGGTTAAAACGAAGGTCAGAGATTTTTTCAAAGACAAGTTCAAAGGAGTCCCAAGGCACCAAGTCAGGTTAGACAATGTTCGTTTTAACGCTATTTCTGGCGAAGATAATGTGGCACTTGTAGCTAGTGTCAATGAAGAGGAAGTGAAGAATGTTGTGTGGAGATGTAATAGTTCGAAAAGCCTCGATTCTGATGGTTTTAACTTCAGCTTCATTAGACTACGAGAAGGCTTACGACTTAGTAAGGTGTGATTTTATCTATTATATGTTGGAAAGGCTCGGGTTCTGCGTAAAGTGGATCTCCTAAATTAAATCTTGTCTGGAATCTGTTTCGGTGTCAGTTCTAGTTAATGGAAGCCCGACTAAGGAATTTATTCCAAAAAAGGGCCTGAGGCAAGGCGATCATTTGGTTTCGTTCCTTTTCCTTATCGCAGCTGAAGGCCTTGCAGGGGTCTCAAGGATTACGGTTAAAAAAAGATTTGGTTGAGAGCGTGGAGATTGGGAGAAAGAAGGTTAAGGTGAATATGTTTCTGTATGTCGGTGATACTTTGTTCTTCTGTAAAGTTAGTCTCAAAAGCGTTTTCAACATTAAGGTAATTCTGAATTGCTTTGAGCTAGCTTCTGGTCTTAAGGTGAATTTTTTGAAGAGCATAATTGGTAGGGTGGAGGTAGACCAGACATTATTCTTTGTTTCGCAAAATTATCAATTGTGAAGTGATGAAAACCCTGTTCAAATATTTGGGATTGCCTATAGGGGGTTGCCATAAGAGGGGTGTGTTTTGGGACATTGTGGTAGAAAGGGTTAAGAACAAATTAGCTAGCTGGAAGGGCATATTTGTTTCGTTCTCTAGGAGGATCTGCTTGATTAAGTCTTTTTTTTCGTCAATCCCCTTGTTTTTGTCTCTCTTTGTTTAGGATGTCGTCTAGTGTGATGAAGAAGCTTGTGAGCTTGCAAAGGAATTTTTTGTAGGATTAGGGGTCTGAAGGGAGGAAGATAGCTCGGGCTGTGTAGGATAAGGTCTGCAAGTCTAAGGAAGCGGGTGGTCTAGGCATTATTAATATTAGACTTTTTAATGTGGCCTTGTTGGGGAAGTGGATCTGGCGTTTTAAGTCCGACAAGGGTGGGTTGTGGCAGGAGATCATTCTGTCTAAGTATGGTGGTTGGAGAGATTTGAAAAAGTGGGGGAGCATCTAAAAATAAAATGTCTTTATGGTGGAATGACCTGAAGGAGATCTGAAAGTCGAAAGGCAGGAGAGGGAGTTTTGAAGACCGTTTCAAATGGGGGGTAGGGAATGGAAGAGACATTCTTCTTTTTCAAGGCAGCTAGTTGGGCTTCTATGCCTTAAAGAATAGATTTCCAAGACTATTTTCCATAACTGTAAACAAAGAGGTGTCTTTGTCTGAGTGTGGGGCTTGGGACAACAACGTTTGGGCATGGAGGCTAAATTAGAGAAGGGGACTTTTTTGTGTGGGAGGAGTCCTTAGTTCGCCAGCTTACTGAGGTGTTACTTGGCTCAGGTCCCACTTTGGAGTCTAAGGACAGATGAGTTTGGAAGAATAGCATCTCTGAAGAGTTTTTTTGTTCAGTCAGCCTATGGCTTTCTGATAGGAGAGGCAGAAAGGGGAAATCTGCGATTATATGACTTCTTTTGGAAGATCAAGGTTTTACCTTCAGCCAAGGTTACTGTTTGGAGGGTGATTGAAAATAAGCTAGCCACTAGGGTTAACTTGAAGAGACATGGAGTTGAGATCGAGAACAACCTTTGTGGTTAATGTGGGGGTCTAGAGGAGCATACTAGTCATTTGTTCTTTGGGTGTAGGGTTTGTTGGCTAGAGTGGAATCTTTGTTACGCGTGGTTAGGAGTGAGCTCAGTTGATCCTACTATGTTTGTCTCACATTTTATGCAGTTCATTTTTACTAATGCGCCTTTTCCTGTCAATCTTATTATGGATAATATTTGGATTGCGGTGATTAGCGAGATTTGGAGACACAAGAATAATCATTTGTTTAAGGGCGGAGTGGTCGACCATTCCGAAATATTTTTTTTTGGCACAATTAAAGGTTTGGTCATGAATTTCTTCAAAGATTCCTTTTGTGGGTTTTTCCTTCTCTGATTGGTGCTTAGAACCATAGGTATGTATACTCTCGTTTAAAAAAAGGTTTTTAGGGTGGCGGGTTGGTGTCTATTTTGTTTTTTAGGAGAGTTAGCTATTGAGGCAATTGCGTGAGGTAGTGCTTAGCTATTTGGTTTTGCTTTGGTACTGGAGTTTTCTTGAAGGATTTGATGTATTCAGATATTGGGGTGTCTGTGTTTTTATGTTCTGTATAAAGATTGAACCACCTCTTAAGTGGATCACATTTATTCATTTATTTTTGCTGATAAAAAAAATAAAAATAATACAACAAATAAGATGTTGAACTACTCAACTATAAAAAAAAGTTTAACTATAATTTTTTTTTCACCAAGTTTAACTATAATAACTTTATAGTTTAGGAAATTATAAAAAAAAAGGTAAATGAATTATACTACATTAAGTCTCAAATATTAATAAAATTCATCTAAAAACTTAAAATTTCTAAATAGTTTGTACAAAACTTTTCTCATAATTAATTTGGAAAAAGACCTATGATTAGCCAAAGAATTTCAATCGTAGGCAAGTTCCAAACTAGAAAATAATGGGATTCAAGCTTCTATATTTCACAATTGGAGATTTTATTTTCGAGGGAAAAGAACATCACTATGAATTAACAATATTTTTTTCTCCTAACAAGAGATAAATTCAGAACTATTTCCCACCTTCAGTTTGTTTTGTGCAATTTCTTCACAGATAAGCATGGTAAAATAGGTTTTTGACACCACCATCTTCTGAATGAAAACTTTACTGTTCACTTTCTCTTGGCTACGGTGTCTGCACTGCACCATTGGCTATCAGAGACGACATTGGTTATCTCACGCACTTTAGCTTTAATAAGGAGAATCTAGACACAGATTGTTACAATCTCATAGATTCCCTTTAATAAACTTCTTGTTCCGCATATTTTTCTCATTTCAAAACGACAAAATCGGAAAATGTTGATGAAATGTATACTTTTTTGTGTGTATCAAGATAATTTCAATCAAAAGCAAGGGATTATTGATCCGTCATAATGTTGATACATGGATATAACTGAAACGAGTACAACTTCTCTCAGCCAAACCTTTATAAAAAAGTGTTCTTAATTTCTTGTTTTTGTTGTTACATATTGATTGACAGCTTTTGCACACCCTTTCGAAAAAATCAACAACCCATCTAAATTATAACTTTTTCTTTTTAAAAAAATCTGCTTTCAATAAGCCCATGTTGGTAATGATTATAGATTTGAAGTGGGTGACAGAGACTGGGAGAACTGCAAAGCCTAGTGACAACATTGATAAGATGGAAGCAAAGTCTTCTGTCTCACGCTTGGATATGGAATATATACGAAAGGCAGACTCAGATAAGAGGTTGTTGACAAGCATGTTGGTTGTTTTTTCTGGCTTCAATGTAAACTAAACTCATAAGTGAATGAGAATGTGAATAATGATTGCAGTTAAGTAAGAACGTACGTGAATTTGAATACTCCAACTGATATGATGATGACTGTGTTAATGAATAAGTTGAAAGATCTGTAAATGCTTTTCTGAAGTATTAACAGTAGCTATGATCTTAAGGAGTTTTTAAGAAGATCATTTGAGCATATGAAATGTTTTTGTCCCTCCAAGTGGATATGACTCTTCTCTTTTTTCTCAATTAGTGATAAACATTTCTTTTGTCGTACACATTTCAGCTTTAAGACTTTAGTTATGGCTTATATAGTTGTGACTTGTTATGACACATGATCGATCATTAAAGCTCCTAAATGAAGATGTCTCATCACTTGCAAGTTGCAACACCTCGGGTCTACGCATTTTCTTTTTGATGCTTCATTTTGTCGCTTTGCCTATATTGGCCGATATTCAACTAGTGTGAAGCCATTTAACTAGGTTGCGCACTCTTCTTTTTTAGTCTAAACATGGAATTGGAAGGTGGAATATGAAAATCTATCAACTCACGGGGATAGAGTCAAAGGTTAACTATGTGGAGAGTTTCACACACATTCCTTCCACGTAAGGCTCCAAAAATACTTCTTAGAGTGTGAGATTGAGTAGACCAATTACTGATTTAGTACTTAAATCTGGAGATTCTCTTAATTAATGAGGTAGCTTTTAGGATTAGATTATTTTATTATGTTTAAGTAATGATAATTGGTGTTTTCGTTCAGAGTTATGTTTGGGAAAAAGTTATTTATATACTGAATTAAGGGTGTAAAGTAATATTTATCGGTGAGTAGAGATGTTTAAAAAAAATCCACTGAATTGATGTTTAGGATTAACAGATCCTTAAAAGGGTAATTGTAAGAGTATTTAACGATAATAATAATAATAATAATAACATACTCACGTTAATAGATTAAGTTACTTTATTAATGCTTAAACTTAGAAATTATTTTATGTAATAGAGTTTTTAGGTCGAACTCTTTATTTATATATATATATATATATATATATATATTTAAGTTTTTAATGTTTTGTTTGGATTAGGTAGGGGAAACGAGAAACTGAATTTGAGATAATTTGAAGGAAAAGTAAAAAGAAAGTTAGGATGTTTAGATTATGGTAAATGGTGAAAAATATAAGAAAAGTTTATAAAAGTTTCTGAGTGATGTGATGGGTGTGATTAAAATTATATTTTTTTAATTGATAAAAATATAACTTTAAAAATTTACTCTTATATTTAAAAAAATTATTAAAAAAATAATTTGATTTATTTATTTATAAATTTTAATTATTTTAATTAAAATATTATTTAAATATTTATAATTATAAGTATTTGATAAAAAAAAACTTATTTTTTATATTAAATAAAATTATTATTTTTATCTTTACTTTTTTGTAATTAATATAATTATTATATAAATTTATTTTTTTATTAGTAAAAAATATATTTATTTTTATTATTATGTATATTTATAATTTATTATATATATAATATGATTAATTATGTTATTTTATAATAATTACTTTTTTACACTTTTGATTATATTTTTTATATTTAAATTATAATTCTATTTTAAATAAAAATAATAATAATTTAAATTTAAAATAAAAAAAGATAAAAAGGTAAATTATAACTAATTAATTAAATAAATATATATTTATTTAATTAATTATAACTTTCTTCACAATCTTTTTAACAAAGTTTTGATTGAAAAAAAAAAATTAATTTCCGTATTTTTTTAAAATTTATTGCATTGGTTTTCACATTTTCTTTACTTTTCTTCTCCATAAACAAACAGGACCTAAGAGTATTCTTTAATTTTTTTTTTAACTTTTTACGTGAAATTTCTAAATGATACTATAATTTACTATAAATCAGTATCAAGTGATAAAATCTCTTTAATTATTGTTATACATGCTATAATTTTATGTACGTGTTGCATTCAATAAGCTTAAATCTATTTTATGAAGATTTGTGTATGTGATTTTGCTTCATTGAATAGGGTTTTGGTAATGTTGATTGACGCTTTTGTACATCAATTGTTTTCCAACAAAACACATACATGAAAACTGTGCTTTTTGTTAAGAAAACTCCACAAATTTTTAGAAAGGGGAAATTCAAAAATCTGCAATTTTAGTTTGTGTTCCTTGTTCATTTCTAAATTCAAAATTATAAAAATAATAATTATTATAAAAAACATAATTAATCATATTATATATATAATAAATTATAAATATAAATATATTCTTTAATAATAAAGAAATAAATAAATATATAATAATTACATTAATTACAAAAAAATAAAAAATAAAAAATTTATTTAATATAAAAATATTTTTTTATCAAATATTTACAATTATAAATATTTGAATTAAAAATAATTCTAATTTATAAATAAATCAACCAAAATAATTTTTTTAACAATTTTTCAATATAAAAATAAATTTGTAAATTTACATTTTTATCAATTAAAAAATATAATTTTAATCGTACTCATCACATCATTTACCAACTTTCAAAATCTTTTTTCACATTTTTGACTCCATTTACCTTAATTTAAACATTCTAACTTTCTTTACATTTTTTTTCTTCAAATTATATCAATTTTATTCTCTCATTTATACTTCGTAATCCAAACAAATCATCAGTGAGGACAAAATCCATAGAATCCTTTGTGATGTGTGTAATGATTGTTGAATTGGATCTATCCATAGATCATAGATTACTATATATTTTTTTGTGAACGAATACATATTTACACTTTGAAATTACCTTTCTCTTCTTTAAAGGAGTTATTGCTAGAGTTTTGTCTCTTATGGGATGGAATATATGATTCTTTGTCCTTTTTATTTGGTGGGAAGAGGTGGATTTTGGTGATTTACAAGCTACAAAAACTCTCAATTCAGATATTGGTTATACATAAACTCCCACTTATATGTTATAACAAATTATCCTTATCTCTATATGTCAAATGTCTAATATTATATTTTAAGACATATAAATAATTATTATATAAATACATTTTTACAAAATTTGATATTTGCATATTTATGACTTTTTGCATCTCAAAATAATTATAATTAAATTATTTGCACCCATATCAATATAGTAACAATAAATTTTATATTTACAAACAGTTTTTAAAAATAAATTTAATATTTCAGTAAACACATCATATGAATTTGTTGGAATGAAAATATTAATATAATCTTTATGAGACAAATTAGAAACAAAATAATTAATAATTCTTTAAAAATTAAGAACACTATTTAAACTATAATTATAAATAAATAAAATTACATCCATTTTAAAGTAAAAAGAAAAAAAGAAAACGCAAGTTTAAATTCGTTGTAGTCAGTTATGTTTCTCCCTGCAAACCAATGTTGGTTGGTGTTAGGGTTTAATGGCTGCAACCATAAATGTTAAAAATATAATATTTCAATTTAGTTTAATATATTTATTTAAAAAATTAAATATAAAGTGATTGTATTGGAGATATATTTATATTATCTAATAGTTTTTTTATAAAATACAGTTTAATAAATTTATTTTTTAGATTACCGTGATATTAGTTTGATGGTCATACATAATAAATTTTAAATAAATTAGACAGTAATATATAATATTACAAAATAATTTCATGATTCAGCATTGAATTCACTTCCGCCAGTATATTTTTCTTTTCTCTAATGAAAGTTGAATGTTAGAATAAACATTGTGAAGTTATAGAAAATATGCTATGCTATAAACAATTTTATTATAGTATAAATATTATATATCAATATATTGATAACTATTATTCGTATAATTAATATATCATGTTAGTTTTGGTTAAACAAATAATATATTTACGAAATCCATCCTAATATATACTTATCATGCATAAGTAAGTATATAATTTTATAGATTTGGATTCTCTTCTTTTCTTTTTGGTTAACATGAGAAGTTATGGATTGTTTCTAGGAGAAGTTGAGATGATAAATTTAAAGTTGATTCAGTTAAGATTTCATTTACAATATTTATGAGTGATAAAATTAAGTCAATCTATTAATTGTCTTTTTTTAAATTGCTTGAATTTAAATTTTTAAATAAAAACCCTTAAAAGATATTAAGAGGAGCAGGTGATGAATACTGTGTGGTGAATATGAGAACATATATTTTTCATTCCATTAACGTGAGTAAGGACAAAATGCATACACGAAGCTGAGCCCGCATGTTTGCAATAAGGGTACAAATCTTATTCTTCAACTGTGCAAACATGGAGGACTCTGTACAAGTAACAGGATCCAACTGTTCTAGGACTAAAACGACAAAAACATTTTACTTTTTTTTTCCTCAACTATATAATAATATTAATAAAATAGTTTACGTCGTTTATTTAAAATTAAACTTTTTATCTACATAAAAGTGGTTATAGACTCATATCTAAGTGTTTGTTTTAATTTAATTTAATTTTTTATTAATAAAATAAAATAATGTATGGACAACATCAACCGAAAAAAATATTAAATGATATATACAATCTTATATAATATTTTAGATTTTCAGTTATAATTGATTTTGATATTATATTAAGATGAGATTTACACTCACTTATATATATTTAGTCAATATAAGATTTTCAATCGAAACCTCTTTAATTAGTAAACACCACACTACAAGAAAATCATAAAATAGAAATCTATTTTAGAGACAAAAAATAATTAGTTGCTATAGTGACTAAATTAGAGACCATTTTAGAATCTAAAAAAATTTTGGTTTCTAAATTAGTTTATATGATTGTTAAATGATTTATAAATTGATATCTAATTAGCTACCAAGATTTTTGCTACCAAATTTAGAATCTAAATAATTGGTAGTTAAAACCTTGGTAGCTAATTAGATACTAATTTAGAAACTATTTAAAAATAATAGAACTAATTTAGAAACCAAATTTTTTTTGTCTTTAAAATGACCTATAATTTAGTCACTATAACAACTAATTATTTTTTATCTCTAAAATTGGTTTCTATTTCATGATTGTGTTGTAGTGACATAAAAGGATAAGATTGGACTTTGATTTTCTTGTAGTGGCATAAAAGGATAAGGTTGGACTTTTATATAATGAAAAGATTTGTTGATAAGAAGTTGTGAGTTAATGAAATGATTTAAGCTCTGTAAGGCATGGAAAGTCTTAGAATTGTATGAAATCTGTGTCTTGAGTACTGAAATGTTTAATTTTGGTGTGAAAGTTGTTTGGACAAACATATGTGTGACACATACATCCATTACCTTTATGTGAAAGGTATCTCTTTTAAACGTCTAATGTTAGGAGCCATTCATCCGTCTCCATTACCCTCACTCTGTTTTTTGACTAACTGAACACACTTTATTGGATTTAAATGGATGATTTTAGACATGGAGCAAAAGAAAAATGATTAGGGAAAAAGTGGAGAGGTGGAGCATATGTAGGTGTTTGTGCTAAGAGGTCTAGCTATTAGGCTATGTAAGGTGGAGATGGTGGTGGTTGTGGTTGAAGAATTAAAAGGAGATAAGGACTAACATGTGTGATGAAACCAGAGTCTCATAAGTGGGTGGATTGAAGATGAAAATAGGAGTAATTGGAAGCATATAATATAATTGGTTCCAAACATAAGAGTCATTAGTTGACCAAAAAGAGACAGAGTAATCTCATCCCATATTGGAAGATGACGTGTTAGCACGGTTTCTATCTTCTATTTACCACAATAAGTAAAAAAAAAATGTTTTGAAATAGGTGGTGTTTCACTGGTACGACTCATCATATATGTTCAGTTACATGATCTCACTTTCAGATGATTTTTTAAACTAAAATGGTGTGCTCATTCCACAAGAATTAGATTATACAGAATTTGTGAGGCTTCATCAAAGTTCAGTTACATGATTTCACTTTCAGATAACTTTTATAACTAAAATCGTGTTCTCGTTCCACAAGAACTGAATTATACAGAATTTGTGAGGGTTCATCATCATTTATAGGGAACGAATTCTGTGTAAAACATGAAAAGAGTGTAAAGTGGAGTAGTGTATCTGCCTTATCACTTTCACCTCTTTGAAATACATTATTATAAAAGGTATTTTAGTTTTTTATATTTATTATTTTAAATAAACTAAAATAAATATTTTTGTTTTATAAAATACTTTGAATCATTTTTAACTACTGAGACTACTATAGTAAAAGAGAGAATAATAGAAAATTGTCTTCTGATAACTCATTTTGAAGATCACATATATTGTTAAAAACACATCTTACTTTTTTTCATCCAACAATATAAAAATAAGAATTTTCTGTAATCTAAAGTTATTCTGGCATCAACTATTCAATATGTTAATAAAATTAATGAATGAATTTTTATCACTGATTCTAAGTATTTTATCAAAAAAAATATTATTTCAATGCTGAGTTTTGAAACTAAACATGTTTTTAGTAGTTAATTATATTATTTTTAACTATTTATGTTTAGAAAGGAGTATTTCAATTTGGTTTCAATTGAAAAGTAAAAAATAATTTATAATTAAACATTTGATAAGTTATTGGTCTTGTATCTAGATTGAAAGTTCTGATATATGAACATCTAAAATTAGTGATTTTTTTATGCTAGTCATGTCGATCGATTTTTGGATATTATATACTAGCTACTTTATTTTATTTGAAAGTGATATTTTTATTATTTTATTATTTACCCATATACGTTAATCATTTAAATAGTTAATTGAAGAATACAATGCTATTTTTGTATGATGTTATCTTTTAGTTAAAGGTTTTAATTGAACTGTCATTTGTTTTAATCTTGTATTTAAGTTGAAATAACTACTTCAAATATAAAAATGTTATTTTTTGGTGATGAGAGTATTAAAAAAATGCTCGTGTTAAATTCTAATATATACTATAATATCATTGGCAAATAATTGTATGAAATTGAACAAAATAATTATGCTTTTAAATTCTAATATGCATTTAATTTCCACTATCCTATATAAAAAGAAATGTTAAAAAATAGTATTTTCCTGTACCATTAACAATGACAGATACTCATGTGCTATTAATTTTTAATCAATTAGTCAATGATTGTAAGTGCTATTTTTCAATATTTCATTATTATTCTTATTATTTAAATAATATTTTTTTAAATCAAGTTTCGTACTATTTAATAAATATTCTTAATCTCATATTATTCTAATAATTTAATAAATATATATAGTCGGTAATGTGATATTATACGCTAAAAAAGAAGTTAGACAATTTCTGAACTCTGTCGTGTTTTATTAATGTAAGATATGATTTAGTCTCTTTTTTCATTTTGATTAGGTAATGACCAACAACTTAAGTAATAACTTAAGGCCTTTTCTTCCTACACCTCCATGGTTTCAATCTACACCCCCAATAAAATTAAATATTTCAAATTTATCTTTATATTTTTGGATTTTGAGTTTTAATTTTAGATTGTACAACCTGAAACTTTTCTAGCTATGTCACCCGAAACGTTAAATAATTTTTTTTTTTCAATTAGAGAACATACAATTCAAAATAGAAATTTACATTCTACAATGTACTGTTTAACATACAAATTTATATTTTGAAATACATTGTGAGTGAGTGATTGTTTTGACGAAAATTCTCTATCCAAAATAACAAATCAAAAGTTAAATGGTATTTAGATATTCAAAAAAAACAATTGAACAAAATAAAATCTAACAAGTAAAATGAAGATGAGAGGTAGTAAATTTGATCAAAGGTAACAACTTTGAGTAGGAAACAAAACAATATAACGAAGAATCAATGAGAGTCGAAACCATCATGGCGATGAAAAAAAATGAAAGAGACAATGTCAAAAAAAAAAAGTTGTTGAGAAGGTTCACATGGTGGTTCTTGTTATGATAATTCCAAATTTTGGTTAAAGCTATTGAGGATGAACCACGGACATGTCACAAATTATGTTTGTAGACATTGATTCAAAGAAGTGCGCAATGCAATGAAATTATGAAATTATGAAAAATGAGACATTGACAACTATGTCTTTATTCCATTGGAGTAGACTTAAGAGTTAAGCTAATCCGAATGCGAGGGAGCTAAATGAGAACAACTCAAAACTAAGGTTGTTAAATGTGTCCATGTATATTGTATTTTAGATTGCATAATTCGGAATGTATTTTTAATCCATAAATAAATTCAATACATTTTGGAATGTACAATTCATAATACAATTTAAGATCCATAAATGCATTTCAAATTGTGCATTTCATAATATATTTTTAGATTAAAAATATATAAACATTATGGATCATGCAATCTAAAATTCAATTCCATATCTAGAATGCATTTTAGAAAAAGAGCAAAATGATCATTTTACAATTCCTATGGAGGTGTTAATTGAAATCATGGGATGCAAGAAGAAATGGCCAACACTTAATAATAGTTACTTTTCTGGGTGTGTCTTCCTACACCCCTACATTCATAATGTAAAATTACTAAATTATTCTGGAGTTTTTAAAAATCCTAAAGGCAGCATACCACCACTGTCACAAAGTTTCTTTCTCTCTTCTCTGCAATTTTTTGTCCACGTTGCTATTGAAAATGCCACAACGAGTGGTCCTTAGGTTGGATTTTTCTCGTTGTTTTGTGCAGTAGGTTGGTTCCGGAGACTTGGTGGTGGTTATTTGATGTTCGCACCATGGGAGAGAAGGTGTGTAGGTGTTTTTTTTTCTTCAAAATATGTATTTCGTTTTTTTGGTGGATCAATGATTCTGTAAGCCAATATTATAGCAACCAGATTGAGCAGTCCATATAAGCTAAATGAAAAGGTAAATCTAGAATGATATCGGAATTACTGTTCCATAATGGTCCTGAATTTGGCAATCTAGTATTGGTCTTTTGTGTCTTCTTTTACTATTTTATGTGTTGTTTTTGTTGGGTGAGGTTCTATGCATTTTTTTTTGTTGGATGAGCTTGTATTTTTGGATGATGAAAGTTTTTTAGTTTTAGGTGATTATTTGTGGATTGCTTAGTCCATAATATAATCTGATTTTTCAAGAACCTCTAAACTCCATAACCACCCAATCCTCTTGAACAAAACTGAGTTTTTACCTTCAAAAGTCAACCAACACTTCAAAACGATGTCACACCTTCATCCTTGCTCCGCGCAGCTTAAATCATCCTCCACCTCTGCTAATAATCAACCAAGAAAACAAGCATAGGCATGGAATTCATCAATTATGCCTTTTCAAATAAAAATGACAAGATTAATTTTGATATTTTATAAAATAAAGGGGCGCAGGAAGAAACACCTGGTTTTTGTTCCATCTTAACCCAGTAAAGGTCCAACGAAACTGAGTTTTTGTTTTCAATTTAAGCCCAATTCTGAAGCCCTTAACACTCACGTCTATATATACTACTCAAACTCTGATGAAGCATTGGCCAACTCAATCTCCATTTTATCACCTTCAATTCAATCAATAATCATATACCATAACTTAATTTCAATTTTAAAACATGAATCCTAACCTAAAGTTTTTCATGCTTAGAGTTGCAGCATATAGAGATGCTATATTGAGAATGACAAGTTGTTCAAACTTGAACCACTGTAACTTTGATATGGGCCATATGCACTATATGGACATACTGAAAAATTAATGAATTGTGTCCTAAAATTGTATTTTTTTTTCATTGTGCAGTGCATCCTTCATTGACTGTTCTGCTTGAATACACTCTTTTTTTTTCCATGCAATTCATATCTAATACATGCTATATTTGTAGCTTTCTATTGCTCTAAATTAATAGCAGTCTTTGAGAAAAAGTTTTAACATGTAAAAGAGGAGAGAAAATATTTTTTTTTACTACATTAAAAATAGGGTCCAAGCACTTGTGTAACAAACTAACTATGGTAAGATTAGGTAATACATGATTAAAGAAGAGTTATTTAACTAATTCTACGTATTATAACTAAGGACTTATTAATTCTCAAGTATTACTTTGAGTTACCAAATAAAATAGTAATTATTATTATTATTACTAGTGAAAATACATGTGATGCCGCACATGTATATTTATATTTTTATTAAATAAAAATATATAATTTTATTATCTTTATGAATAATTAATTAAAATAATAATATAATTTAATATATATATATATATATATGTATATAATTTTATAAGAATAGTATTAAAAATGATATAACTTATTTTTAAAAATATGAATTATTTAGTTATTTTAAAATAAAATAAAAAGTTATTTGATCATTTATTTTATTAAATAAAAAAATATTTATAATTATTAATGGGTAAAATTGTTTAATTAAAATAAATATAACTAATTTTTATAATTTTTTAGATAATTTTTCTCATATAGTATTTTTATATAAGTAGATAATTTAGTTTAAAAAAATGTTACTCAAAAAATAGAATGATAAAAATATAGATTATTACCATTGTTATATTTTTGACAAAGATGAACACACTGAACCCAACTTTATAAAATCGGCTCATAAAATAAAGTTTGCACCTAATTATACTATGGATCTCCAACACACCCCTCAGATTGAGACCTATCAACTCGTGTGTAAGACTATATATTTATGGGTGGTCCAATAGCGTCCACCAACGAGTAGCTTGATAAACCCAACAAACTCTTTGTATGATAGACTATAAATGACTTTGATACCATTTTAAAAAGTAAACTTTAAGTTTAACTCAATCTTGCAAAATTGACTCATAAGATAAGGTTTGCACTTACTTATATACTATGAAATATCATTATCTCTAACCGATGTAAAATCTCTAACATATGGATAATTTATCTACGAATCTATATGCATAAATAATAATTTGTATGTAATGTCAAATTTACTGAAAGATATAGATACATGAATAATAATCCGTATATAATATTAAAATTACTTATGAATCTATAGATGTAAAGAAATTTATAAATTCTTGTATTGTTTAATACGATCTTTTTCTATTTAGATAAATCTTATATGAATCCTTATTGTTTTGAAGTTTTTGTCTTTAAAAAATTTATAATATCTATTAGTTTTATATATCTCATTTATAGTCCAATGATTATGTTTAATGGTCATGTTTCAATATCTTCTTAACTTTCTTTGTTGGTGTTCATAAATGACTTTAATTATTGATTTCAAAATAATAGAAAATACATACAGAAGATAAATAGAACAAAAAGAAAAATTACTACATCAAATTAAAATATAAAATAATATTTTATTTTTTTTATTTTTATTTTATCAGCATATAAAATAATAATACTGAGACCACATATTAATCATATACATAGAATATCAATCAAAACATGATTGTATAATAAATAATTGTATAATGGGACAATATTGTTAGTAGTATTTCAAAACATCTTCATAATGCTAATTTAAATTGAGTTTGTTGTATAGTTTAAGTTGACGTAAATAAAAAATCAATAGGTGAAATAAATAGTAATTTACAAAATCATAATTGTACTGTATAGTAATAAAATAAAAAGTAATAATTTCAAAAATTATATATATATAAAGAATAGGAAATGAAAAATTGTCCATCAATCATAGAACTGTTTTCAGCCCTTTTTCTCTTTGTTCCTTGCTCTTTTATCATTGGGCTTTTCTCTTTGGACTGCTAACTTTTGTTCTATCAATAAAAAACAAAAGGAAAAGAATCGAACCTCATTTTCTCTTTTCACATTCATAACTATTTTATTCTTGAAAATTAGTTTCTCGTTTATTTTTTTAAGTTACGGACATAAAACTGATGAGTTTTTGTAATTTCTTTTATTATTATTTTGATAACTTTATGAACTCATCTATGTATATAAGGTCTTCATACATTTCACTATTCCATGTTCAAATTAAATTATGCAAAATTTTGTTTGCAAATTGCAACGACTTGCTGACTTTTAATTTGATCATGTTGTAATTTAGAGTCTGGTCTCCAGTATATATACAACATGCATAGAATATCATAAGTTACACATGAATAAACTTATACAACACAACAATTTTTTAAAATAATTTCTTGAATAAGTGTGGGCGTATCATTTTCATAGTTGTCCTCTTCGGTAAAAAAAATTAATAAAAAGAAAAACAAATAAAGAAAAAGGGTAAATCGTCTATTACACTAGTTAGACCATCTATTGCATAAGAAAAACAAAAAGGAATTATATCTTAAAATAAAAAGAGGATTTCAATTGTCATGATACTTATACTTGTTTTGAAACTTATCATCCATTGTTCATTTGTTTTTCTATGGTTTTAAACCTATTTTATCCACCTTTACCTTAGCCTCATTACATCCTTTATGAAGTCCTCTTGATATCTAATTGCATGTTTTTCAATTGTTGTGAATATTAGAGTCTTGCTCAGCATATGATAGTGTTTATCTACATGCACTACAAAAAGATCATTAATTAGTAACCAAATTTAGAAACCAAAAATAATTATTCACTATATTAACTAAATTAGATATTAATTTAAAGACTAAAAAATTATTCATATCTAAAGTGGTCTCTATTATTAATAAAAATTTATAAAATGGTTTCAAAATTTGTATCTAAATTAGCTACCTAAGTTTTAGTGACTAATATTTTAGATTTTAAATTTGACACTAAAAGACTAACAGAGACTAATTTAGAATATAAAGTAGTAAGTAGTTAAAACCTTGGTAGTTAAGGGTTAAATACCAATTTAAAAACCATTTTATAAATTTTTATTAATAATAGAAACTACTTTAGATACCAATAGTTTTTTTAGTTTATAAAATGGTTTCTAATATAATAAAATAATAACTAATTATTTTTGTTTCTAAAATTAGTTTCTATCTAATGATTTTCTTGTAGTGATGAGTGTTGAGTGTAAATACAAACCTAAACACTTGAGAGTTGGAAAATGTATAGTGAATTTCTATCAATTTTGATTCAACCTTTGATTTTAATTAATTGTTTGTATATTAAAATATAAGAATTTCCATTCACATTTTTTTTTATTTCTTGAAATTATATCATATTTGTCATTATTCTTAGAATTTTTTTATTTTTTATTTGCACTGTTTTTATTTTTTATTTTCTTTTAAAACCTTAGAGTGTTTTGCCCAGGAGTGCAAAAGAATAAATGTGGATGTATTTGATGAACATATATTTATTCATACTCAATAACTTTAATAATAGATTATTGGACTATAATAATAAAAAAATCTATTGCTTTTATTAATATTCATATAATTGAATTTATTAGGCTTTAACTATTATTTTTGTTAATTGTGTTTTTAGAGTAAATGATATGAAGGAGATGTCTACTTTTGTAAATGATCAAAGATGTAAAAGTCCAAGTTATTTCTTTATAGGTGAAATAATAGTAATTTACAAAAATTACAATTGTATTGTAATAAAATAAAAAGTAATAATTTCAAAAAATTATATATATATAAAGGATAGGAAATGAAAAAGTGTCCATGAATCATATAACTATTCCATCAAAAGTTAATTAATCTCAAGCTTCCACCGTGGATTTTTTTTTTTATTTGTATCTTTCTCGTCTAAGAATATATATAATTATAGAAAGTAATTTGCATGACACGGGTGTGGATAAGTTTTGTTGCTCAGCCCTTCTTCTCTTTGTTCCTTGCTCTTTTATCCTTGGGCTTTTCTCTTTGGACTGCTAACTTTTGTTCTATCAATAGAAAACAAAAGGAAAAGAATCGAACCTCATTTTCTCTTTTCACACTCATAACTATTTTAATCTTGAAAATTAGTTTTTTGAAGTTACGGACATAAAACTGATGAGTTTTTGTATTTTCTTTTATTATTATTTTGATAACTTTATGAACTCATCTATATATATTAGGTCTTCATACATTCCACTATTCCAAGTTCAAATTAAATTATGCAAAATTTTGTTTGCAAATTGCATTTTAATTTGATCATGTTGTAATTCAGAGTCTGGTCTCCAGTATATATACAACATGCATAGAACATCATACGTTACACATGAATAAACTTATACAACACAACAATTTTTGTATTGAACACATGTTGAAAACGAGATGTAAAAATTGGAACAAAAACCACAAAAGAAAGAGTTGTGGTGCGGTAAGTAAAAGAGGGACGGTTTTGGTGTGTCCCAAACAAGGACCTAATTGGCCACCACCAGACCTTCGTTAAGTCTTGCAGTTAGTACCTTCCTCAGAATTTTGCCTGAGGCTGCTTTAGGAATAGAGTCTGTGAAGAAAACCCTACCGATTCTCTTGTAAAATACCACCTGCCACAAACACATCCCAATAAATTCAATTACAACCACAAAAATATAACTCACATATACTTCATTCAAATGTTCGATAACTGAACCTGTTGTGAAATGTATTGCTTTATTTCATCTTCAGTGATCTCAGAACCTTTTGATCTTACAACAAATGCAACAGGAATTTCTCCGGCAGCTTCATCTTTCATGCTGAAACCAACACCCATTGATATCATTACATATTACCATTAATTATAACTGTATATATTTTCTGAAAATAACTATAACGAGACAACAAAGCAGACATATAAGTTTACCTAAAAAAACATAAGACTCAGACATCTACATCCTAGGAGGTTTTTTAGGGTTTGAAAGTTGAACTTACGGTACAACGGCAGCTTCAGAGATGTTTGGATGGGCAATTAACAATGCTTCGAGCTCAGCAGGAGCTACTTGGAACCCTTTGTATTTGATCAGTTCCTTTAACCTATCAACAATGAAGAGTTCGTCATCATCGTCGATGTAACCAATATCTCCTGTGTGGAGCCATCCATCTTTGTCTATGGTTCTCTCTGTAGCCTCTGGGTCGTTTAGATATCCTGACCAACCACAAATTAACATGTTAAGAAAAAATATGTTTTTAGAATCTGTATTAAATTATAATTGTAAGACAAATAATTTTTTATTTTATTTTAATGAAGTAGAAAATTACAGTTATAAATCGATATGTGAAAGGATTATTTTCCAAAAAATTAATGTTATTTTTGTAAAATATTACATTCTCAAGGCTTAGCCTAGTTAAATTTAATTAGGTTTATAGAGTTTTTTTTTTTAATTTTTAATTTTTAATTTTATCAATTATACAGAGTTTTAAACTCAGTCCAATAATAGACAAGTGCTTATCGATCACCTACTTCATAGTATTTCAATTTTTCTGCGAAAGTTGACGTAACTCTCTATTTTGCAAGGTGTGGAGAATAATAAGTGGATTACACGTCTTGCATGATTGAATAATTGTGACTAGTTTTTGTTGTTGTTGAAAAGTAACTGTGATTTTGACCTTGTAATTTCGTCTCTCTGGGAAAATCAAGTAAATGGGGTAGGTGAGGATGTGGACTTCCAGTCTTATCGCTGCCATCACTTTCCATTTCAAGGTAAGCATATAATTTTTCTCACCTATATATCAACAACTTGTGTGCTGAAATTCTTTTATATCAATACCTTCAAAAATATTGATAGAGTTTTTTACATGCTTTTTTAAATATAAATAACACTGTTTAAGTATTTTTATGGCACAAAGTAATTTAATAATCTAGAATAAAAACTAAGAGAAATATTCTCTTTAGAATTCTTAAGTTTATATAATATTGACTACAATATTAAAATAAATAACTTATTTAACCAAGAGTTTAGCAACAAGAAAAACTTACTTAATTAAGCAAAAATATATCGTATATACTTTAAAAGAGCTTTTCTGAGCACGTATAGGAAATTAAACCATACAATATCTAAATAATTTTTAATAAATACTTATGTAGTTTTAACCATACATAAAAGTTAAATTGAGTTGACATGATATTTTATTTATTTATTTTTTACGGGTATTCTTTATAAAGATGATTTATTTAAATATTTTAAAACATATTTTTGACAAAAATAATACGAGTTATTAAAGCTTCTTCAAATAGAAAAAATAATTAAATTATGGGAACTTCTTAAACGCACAAAATTTACTAGCTTAAAACCAAATTAAAAACAGGAAATAATTTTAGTTCTACCTAAAATATGTGGAAGCTATAAAAGAATAAACAACAGGAGAAAAAATGTTTGAACAAAAAATAAAAGTGTTGAAAAAATTAGCATGCAAGAGTTAATGGGCACGTGAAGGTATGTGATCGGAGTCTGCTTTAAGGAGTGGAAGAAGCAGCATTATGATGTCACTGTCAGCGTTACCAATTCCAGATAATAAATTTTTAATTAAGTTCTCTAAAATCATTGTCATGGTTTGGTGCCTCATAAAGCTACTTTTACGTGAGCCGTTGAATTCTTCTGGAGTTCCCACTTTGAATTTGTGGAGGCCATATATATATAAGTATCATAGCTGTATATTCTGTTGTATATTCTGTTCATACCAACCCATCTTTTCTTCCACCCAACTCACAACCACCCCACTTACACTCCTTTTAAAAAAAAAATAAAAATATATATATATATATATATAAATATAGCAAAACATTTTAATTTTTAAAATATAAAAATTCACTTAATTTTAGGAACTATAAATACAAATACTAAATATGTCATTTTAATTTTCAAAAAAGGAAATGAAAGGAGAAGACAACCGAATATGAAAGGCACAATTGATGAAGATGGTTAATTACCAAGGATTAAGTCTCAGCCAACCTGCTATTGTTGGGAATATTTCTCAAGGAAAGTTGTTCATCGAATGAGAAAAATAGTATTAGTTTTTGTTTGAACCTAATCGATGTCGAAGAAGAGCGTCAACGAAGTTGGTGTTTCTTAGTTTACGTTATGACTAATGTTTCACTCTGTTTTATAATTTTTTTTATTCACACTCTGTTTATATGATAGTGGCATGAATCATCACTCTGTTTATAAGTAAAATACAAGTATATGCTATAATACCTTTCATAACCTTTGTGCCTCTTATGCAAATTTCACCGGTTTCGTTTTTCGGAAGGGAAACACCCGTTTCTGTGTCCACGATTTTCATCTCAGCGTTTCTCACAACGGTGCCGCATGCACCAGGTTTTATATTTGAGGGTTCTTTTGCAAATGCCATGCTAATCGCAAGTGGTCCTGCTTCTGTCATCCCATATCCCTGCAAGTCCAAAACAAATTTTGTTTGACTATTTTTTAAGATTTTGAAAAAAAACAGTATTTTAAAAGAAGGCCATGCTTCAAAACTATCCTTTAAAATAAATATTGTTTACAAATAGAGTAAAGTAAATAAAAAAAATAATTTTTGATAAGCTTGTACGATGAATAATGAGGGTTTTTAAAAAGAATATTTTTCCGCGTGCAAGGGTGATTATAAGATTTATTTATGAGATTCCCACGCTCGTACCTGTGATCCACAAAAATGAGTATTAATGCGACAAAGAAATCTGGAATTTAATGAATAGAAATTTCAGTAGCTTACGTCACTAAAATCTCACTTGTTATCGATTTTATAAAGGAAAACGTTTTAATTTGAATTTGGGTGATGATTATTATTTTTTCTGTAATGAAAATGAAACCTGTCCAAAAGTGGCGTGTGGTAGCCTAGATTCGACAGCTTCTTGTAGTTCCTTTCCCAAGGGTGCGGCGCCAGTGACGACGGCGCGAACAGAGGAGAGGTCGTATCGATGGGCCTCTCCGCTCTTAACCAACGCCAAAACGATGGGTGGCACAAAGGACGCAACGGTGACCCTGTACTTCTGGATCAGCTCCAACAGACTCGTCATCTCAAACTTCTGCACAATGAGAACGGCCGCACCGGACCGAATCCCGCTGAGTAAAATTGAATTGAGCGCATAGATATGAAACATAGGAAGCACGCAGAGGAGCACATCCTCGCTGTGAGTGTACTGGTGCGCGTTTTCGCCGTCAACTAACTGCGCTATGGTGGTGACCAAGTTTTTATGCGATAACATAACGCCCTTGGGGAGCCCCGAAGTGCCAGAAGAAAACGGAAGCGCCACGACGTCGTCTGGGCTAATCTTAACGGCGGGGGCTTCCGTTTCGTCGGCGTTCGTTAGCGTGGAGAAATGTAAAACGCCGTCGTCCTCAGAGTCGATGCACATGACCATCACGTCATTGTTGTCCGCGAAGCTCTTGATTTTATCGACGTACGCGGATTGCGTTATCACCAGCCTGGTTTTGGTGGCGGCTGCTTGCTTGGCAAGCTCCAGCGGCGTGTAGAAGGGGTTGGCAGTGGTGATGACGGCGCCGCGGTGGGAGGCGCCGAGGAAGGCGAGGGCGAATTGGGGGCAGTTGCGGAGGACGAGCATGATGACGTCCCCCTGGCGGATGCCGATGTTGTGGAGGCCGGCGGCGATGCGGCGGGCGGCAAGGTCGACTTCGGCGTAGGTGAGGGTTTCGCCGGTCTCGCCGTCGATGAGGCATGTTCGGTGTTGGAATTGGGAGAGATTTTGGAAGCAGTAAGAGTGTAGTGGAAGGTGCGTGGGAATGGGAATATCGGGAAGTGGGGATCTGAAGATGATTTCTTGTGGAGAAGGTGCCATTGTTGGTGGTGGTGGTGGTGTTGTTGGTGGCATAGGAAAATTTGCGAGCTTGCTTCAAACTGAGGCCAGCATGTATGCATATATATATGTGCCTCAGAAGCTCGTGGTTCCATCAAGAGTTGTTGAGACAGTGACTGCAGCTTCACACGTATGTACTTGGAATTGTTTATTTTCCTTGTTTAGGTAGAAACACTCGGAGTAAATAATAATCCTATTTCTTTATGTTTTTCTTCAGGACAATGGATTTTTTCTTTGAAAAAAAACTACTTTTACAACTCAATTTTCTAATGCATCCAATCGTGTAGAATGGTCGTATAAACGTACAAGAGTCTTATTTTCTTTTCTATATAGATCAAAAACATTATTGTAATTAAATTCTAATTTCCGTAGAAAGATAATAATTTTTTTTAGACCATGGATATTTATTTTCATCCTTTATAGACAAAATATTATATATTATGCTCTTCTTTTCACACGTCATGAATATTTTTTACATTAAAAACAATTAAAGTGTAATTTTTTAAGAGAGTTTGAAACAAGATAAGGGTGTTGTTAATATTGTTGTCACTCATTCTTCCTTTAATGTGAGATTTCCGTGTCTAACTTAATATCATTTAACAAAATGTAACCGGTTGTTATTCTGTAATGATTTTTATATCACCAACCATATTTATTTTCATTTAACTATTTAAGATCATTTAAGTTATGTAATTAGTTATTTCACGTATATTTAACTTTACCTTTTGACTTTCTAATATGACCTCGACTATTATTTCTTTCAAATTTATAATAGGTCAGCGTGTAAAGGAGATGATTATAAAGATAACTGATATCATTTCAATTTTTTTATTAATAAATAAAAGTATTTTTCCTAAATGGACAAATTTAAATAAAAAATAGAAAAATCTCAATGAATATTTTTAAAACAATGTTTGAGGAATGAAAACGAACAAAAAAAATAGGGAATAGTATTATTAGTATATCCCGTAAAATCCTTATATTGATTTTTTTTTTCTTTTAACTATTTTTCTTATTAGGAAACTCATCACAAAACCTTATGATTTCTATAAGTGAAAATAATTAAATTAAATTTGATGATTCAAAATTATTTATTTATTCTAAATAACTCAGTAATAATACTTTTATCATCAAATTACAAAAATGATTAAACAATTTGAATTGAAAACTCACACGGATAATTTATCTATGAATAATGATAAGCTTTGTAACAATTTTAAAAATCTTTTTGCTACAGTATTTAATTTATCTTTCACTAATAAAATATAGTATGTTATGGGCTTTTATTATATAAATACCATCATCATCCCCTTTTTTTCTATCCCTATCTCACCAAACTTTTGCCTGTGGTTGCAACATTCAACCTTTTTTTTTCTTCCATGAAAACGCCAATTGTAAATAATCAAAAACTTTTGGGTTTGATATGAAACGAAATACATAAAATCAAACACATACAATGAATATCCACATCCACCTACCACCACTTTGAATGGTCCAGGTCAATCTCATTGTCACAGTAACGTCACTTTTTACGTCACATAAGTTTATTGAATTCAGGATGGGCCATCTAAAACCACAGCAAATTAAGCATGGGCCTCACTTAGACTTTAATCCCAATAGTTACAGGATCCGGTGGCTATTCACTTCACTTTTTCTTGCTCTTTCACCCCTATTTTAAGTGAATAAAAAACGTATTCGTATGGAGGCAGTTTCGTCCTGCACCGCTACATTTTTCTTCCTGCACTCCCACAATTTTTTCAATCCCAAAACTGACCTTCACCTTTTATTTGAAATCGAGATCTGGGAGTTGCTACAGATTTATCAATCCGGAAGTGAATCATGTTGCTTTCCGGACGAGGAGGTATTCTGGAAGCAAAGTTTGCATAAACTGTTGATTTCTGGATTGTTGAATCCAAAAGCCTAATTTCTATTACCGATTGGTGGATCCGGAATGATTTTTTTCAATTATGAATTTCTGAATCCATAACGCATATTTTGAATTATGGATTGACGGATCCGAAATGGTTTTTTTAATTATGGATGTTCTGCATTTTTTTATTTTGGATTAACGTTGTCATTCATGTACTACCGAAAACACCAATATGGGAGGTTACTGGACGCACTAATCCAAAATTTTACCGAAAGCGTCAATCCAAAAATTTACCAGATTTTGTAATCCGGAATGTAAAAAAAATAAATACACAGTTTTTATACAGTAATGGTTTTGTCTTTGCACAACTTTGTGGGGGTGCAGGAAGAAAACTGTAGGGGTGCACCTAGTTCTGAGCAATCCGGGGTTATCATCGAAAAAAATTTAAGTTATTTTTAGTTATTTTCTTTTATTTTAAAGCATTAATTATATTAAAAACTGATATGATTTTTGTCTCTGGCAGGATTCCTTGGAATCCAACGATAAATTTGTTGCTGAAGGTCGTCACGATATCCTGGTTGAAGAAATTAGACGACCTGAGCACTCTGGTTGTATCCGTGCAGTTGTACAAGGGGTTTGAATTAAACTATATTTTGGAGTTTCAGAACGACACATCCTCCTCCTCCAAAGAGAGTGAAACTCAAATGAAAACTAAGATACATGAAGAATTAATGGAGGAGATGAGAAAGGAGACTGATCTGATGCAGCTAGAGATGAAAAAGGAGAATGATTGAATGCGACAAGAGTTTCTATCGCAACAACTTTGTGCTGAGCCGATTCAACCCCTTATTAGTCCCACTCCCAAGAGCACAAAGGGGAGTTGTGCGGCTCTTACAACATCAAGGGATGATATCATTGGGCAGACGAGGGAATGTGAGCTACTGGTAGCGGGCGACAAGCTTCCTCAGGTGGTGGCCCTTGGAAAAGTCTACGAAGAGGTCACCACCTTACACAATGTTCCTCTCTCCCCTGATGTGGCGAAGGTAACAATTGAAAAAGTACGAGTACTTGATGCTCGTGTTCCACTACCTTTAGATGAGGTAACCACTGTGGCCGATGCATTTCAGACATTCGTTGCCTGGCCCAGAGACCTCATTCGATTTATGCCCCAACCTCATGTAATAATTTCATTTCATTATATTAATTTTTATTTATA
>Ga0123342_1003107_pt1 | contig 26976 bp, 7 predicted proteins | sample Turbeawhitnodule_FD_89960 | JGI IMG/M metagenome (GOLD analysis project Ga0123342, IMG submission 89960) | Root nodule microbial communities of legume samples collected from Mexico - Turtle bean Mexico white nodule | ecosystem: Host-associated > Plants > Roots > Nodule | place: Mexico: Nepantla...
ATAATGTAGATCTTTCTAGAAGAGCTTCCTAAAGCCTATAAAAAGGATGCTCTCTCATTTGTAAGAAGCACCACAGAAAGAAATACAATAGAGAGAATTACAAAGAAGAGTGTTTCTTTTAGAAAGAATTTAAAAGAGTGAGTGTCTGTTTTTTTTACAATATCCATGAAACCTTTACAATCGTTACCTAGAACAATTAAAAAGAAAACGAAGAGCACATAAATGATATTACAAAATCTCTGCTGCCACATTTATCACACAAGCAACAGAAAATATGGTAGCATCAACAAGGAAAAATAAGCAAATGTCAAGCTGCTTTACAGGCAACAATACATATGATATGATCCAGTCATGTAAATATAGCCCCCACCCAAAACGATGAGTTTCTTCCTTTAGCTGAATCCATAAATTCAGAAGTTAGAAAGGTAACATGTGATTCAGATTAATGCTAGCTTATGGCAAAGATGACCATTGAACATACTTAAAAAATATTGCCAACTTAAATTTGACCAAGCCAAATGTTAAAGTGCAGTTTCAATCAACAAGCAATCTGTGTGATTTCATGCTGTGTTTATCCAGATTGACATTTATTATTACTAGTATTCATTTAACTAATTTTAGACAGAATTTTTACCCTTTGAAAGACAAGGAGATTTCAAATTTAACTTTCATGACTTGTATAATCTAGAAAATAGCATTTGTGCAAATAAAATATCTGTGATTTTTATTATAACTAGCATGCTTTTACAACTCTGAAGCTCAATAAACCTTTCACAGTAAGTTAAATAAAAGAAATGTACAAAAAAGGTCAAAACTCAAGGAAAACAAGTAGACTGGGTAGTGATAGCACAATGTTCAGATAAGAAATCTATTGTAATACCTACCTTATGCCTAATATGACGAATGAACTCCTCAAAATTTGCACGCCAAAGAATTTCCTCCTCTTTTGCTGCACCAAATTTTGTATAACTTAAAAAAATTATACTTGTATGAAAAATTTTGTCAACTGAAAACTACTAAGTTGATCTGGTCACATTAGATGACAATAGTCTTACCATCATTCTGTTCAACACTAGTAATTTGATCATCATCTGAATTTGTTTCTCCGTCAACATTAGATCTCATATCAGCAGTGAATGAAAATCTGATTGCATTCCCAGGCACTGCTGCTTCTAGAACGCGTTGTTCTAATGTCTCGGGTGCTTCAAATATCTAAAAGGAATACATTACAAAAAATAAAGTGTTTTGAGAAAACTCTTCTATCCAGCTTACAAGAGTGAACGCATTGCTGTTGCAACTTCAATAAAATGATAACATAGAATATTCATGAATCTTCCACTTTATAGCACTTATTTGACTACAAACATCTTAAACAGGAAGCAATAAATGAAGAATCATCGTGCATACAAAAACCAACAATTAACTGATAAATTGATCTAGTTGTATGTTAAAAATTCCACATCAACAAGGGATATAGCTAAATCATAATATATAAGTGATGTAAATCTCAATTTTATAAGTTAGTTTTGTAAGGTTAAGCATAAACTGTTAGATCTTTTACAAGTATCTAATCTCATGCTCGATTTAAATAATAATAACAACAACAATGATGGAGAAATATAAAAAGAATAATTGAAAAAATTACAAAAGAGGAGGACAGGGAATCCTTCTGAACAAAAGAGAAAAATAGATAATCAAAGAAAAAAAGCTTCACTATTCCTCAACATAGCTGTTAGTGGAACCCCATTAGAAAGCTCACGTGCTTACACCCAATAGACAGAAAATGCCTCTTACCCCAAACCATTAACTGAAGATCACCCAACTTCCTAAAGAAATTGACCTGAGTGAGCAATTAATTACCTTGGCAGACTTAGCACCCCGCTTCCTAGTAGTAGTTTCTTTAAATGAGGTAGAAACAACTGGCTCAGGGGCAGGGCAGCGTTCAACAAGTCGAGCTGTTAAAAGTTTACTCAGTATCTCTCGTACAACTTTTGTATCCACGGCATTTTCTGCAAGTATATCATTTGAAATAAAATAATTTGAACGGATTCATGATTTTGCGATATCCAGGAGAGCTCAACCATGTTTTAAATCCAGTGATATCAACATATTATTGAGAGTAAATTATATGTTTTATTAAAATGAATATACTGTTCAATTATAGGCCCATAAATATATCTCCCTTTAACGTAATTTCGAAAGACTTGTATTGTTCTTTCTGTATCATTACCTCCAATTGTAAACCAACTAAGCCCTCTCTTCATGTACCACAAATTTAGTTAACTTGTGTACGATGTACCATTCTTATAACCCAACCCAAAGCAAAGCACACTCCTAGTAGATGTACCTTGATCCACTCCAAACATACTTTTTGTTTTCATAGTTTTAAAAGTTATCTATAGTTCCCTCATCTTATTCACAAAAAGGAATTATGACTAAACCACATATGATTTAGTCGTTAGGTTACACAAATCTTATGTGCAAATTTGTGTAAAAATACTTTCTTTTATAATTAAACAAACTAATATAAGAAAAAAAGCACTCGACCTATCAAGTGCATCATAAAACACTTGCCTTTCCCTTGACTTGCTCTGTCAACCATTTGTTTCAGGGTAAGCCTACCATCTCGAAGCAAACCATCAAGAAGCTCCACACACTGAAAAACAAGTGGAAAAAACTCTGAGCATTTTAAGCCATAAAACGAAAAGCTTCAAAGAAACCAATAAGGATCAAACCGACTTCTTCATCAAGCTTCCGCGACACAGTCTCCAAGAATTTGGGAAATCTCAATCGGTGGATTATGTTATCAAACAATACCAAGTACTGAGTTCTAACTCTCAATCTGTCTGCATCATCATCTGCATTCATAGTAATTTAGAACATCATAATCAACCAATCACGCCCTAATGGAGTGGTATTCATTGCAAACATTAAATTTATCTATCAAAACGCCACAACCACTACAGCTAGGAAGTCCGTTTTTTAAAAAATCTTTTCCTCCAACACGTTTATTGCAAGTAGAAAATGATAATTAAAAAGAAGCAAAAAAAAAACATAACAAAGGGATTAAACAAAATAATAGTGTTATGATACCGTCATCTTCAGGTGCAGAAATAAATGCTTGGCAACAATTGTGTTGAACTAAGACAAGTAGGGAGTTCTTGACTTGGTCCTTAGTAAGCTCCGAGTATCGAACCAATTGATCCAAAGTGAGTGATCCATGACTAAATAGATTTTCACATACTTTCTGCACACACAAGCCTTCAATATCAATACCGATGCAAAATAAATCAGAGAGACGAGAAAGAGAGAGAATTACAGCGACGAGATTGCCGAAGTGGTTGGTGATGAGGTGGACGGCGAATTTGATGCCGAACTGTGTAACCATTTTCTTGAGAGAGAAAACGGCGAAGAAGCGAGGAATTTGAGAATAATACGAAGAAGAAAGGCGCGGGAAAGAGGGGATTAGGGATTTTTAGAGTTCGCAAGTATACTGTGAATGTAACAATTATTTTCAGCATACCTCAGTGATTTATGAATATCATGCAGCTGCGTGGTTAAAATCTTCGGAATCTGTTCAAGGGATCACAACTTCGATTCTCTTCTCTAGGGCTTTTTTCTTTTTAAATTGGTATTATTTTGGATTTTTCTTGGGATTATGAATGTGTATCAATTTTAATAATAACGAATGAAAAAGTGTCTTGTATTTTTAAAATTTAAAAGAATAATCGAAATTACTATTAAATAATTATAAAAATTTGTGTGAATATAATCAATTTACAAATTTCATGTAATATTATAATATATATTTTTATACACATAATAATATGTTTACAGGTTTATTTATGATAAATTTATTTTAATAAATAAAATAATATTTAATATATAATAACACTATAAACATATTATGTAACCATTTATCTATTTTAGGTAGTTAATTAATTTTTAAAAATTTTACAGAGTAAGTATATATTTATTCTTTAAATATATATTAATAGATACACATATTTATGATAAAATAAAATAAAATAAGGTGGAACTTTATTATTTATTATCACAATAAAATTTATGTGTTGAAAATACATATAAAATTAATGTGATGTATTTAACTCGTAGATAATACAAATAAAAATATCATTAGATACTAATTAAGCTATAATGATTTTATATAATATGATAATGATATATTATATTATGTTGAAGATCTCAATAGTTCAGGTTTATCGTTTGTAAATTTGTTTTATTAGATTGGGCGCTACGACCAACAACAAATAAAACTCAAGTACTAAATTTGGTAAAAAAAATAATTATTCTCTAAAAAAATAAACATGCAATATATATAATAATATATGCATTTTCTAAATTATTTTAATTATTCAAAATAATATATTTATTCTAATTCATTATTCTTCCATTAACAGAGTAGAAGATAATTTCATATCAAGTTATAACCTGCGAAACAAGGGTTTTTTTTTTTAATATTCTGTTATATAGACGTGTTCTATATAAAATTATGTAAGTTCATTCAAAGGTAAATTATTTTCTCTACCTAACTAATATAATTTTACTGATTATTGTTATAATTTAACTAATAATAAATGTACTCATTAACAAAAACTTATTTTAAATTTATCATATATGTGTTTCTCATTTTTTAAATATTATGATAAAATATTGGTCATTGCTGAAACATATGTACAAAATCATCACATTGTAAATTAGTGTTTTCTTCCGTAAAACATAATATGTATATTGAAATATGTTATAATTTTGCATGACATTTGTAAATTTACCATATATAAGTACTATATTGGTTATGTTTCGATTACAACATATCAATACATGCACTAAGAAGATTTTTGTGCATTCATATTTGTATTTATTAAAATGAACTATAAATTTATATTGTCAATATAAGTATATGAATAATAACATCATTTATTCAATTTTTAATATTAAACATAATTATATGTAAATGATAAAAATAAAATTTGCAGATACACATACGTTGTCGCCATGTATTTCTGCTAGTTAAAATAATTCCTCTTCAAATTATTCCATTTGATTAATTTTGTGCGTCAAAATAGGTATAGGTGATAATGACTTATGGATTCCTGCATCCGTAATCATACATGCAGGCTTGCGAATATCAAAATCCGATGACATCTAAGCTAAAACAATAAAAACAAATATGGTGGTTGGTTTTTTATCTCAAAACAATTTGCACCGCAATTAAGTGTGTGTTTGGATTGAGGATTGGATTTGAGGGGGTGGATGTGTGAGGATTTGAGGGAGTGTATATGTGAGGATGTGAGAAGAAAGTGAGGTTGTTTACATTGAGGTATGTTAGAGTGGATCTGTGAGCAAAGTTTATGAGATATGGTCGTTGTGAGACAGTTTTATTTTCTTTTTAAATTGTTAGATGATACTTTACAAATTTATCCATCCCTATTAATTTTTTTTAATAATGAAATGAGTTATTTTTTTAGAAATAAACAACTTTCACATATTTCATAGATTTAAAAATTAAAATTAAAAAATAAATATATATTAAATATAAATATATATATATATATAATTTAAAAATTATAATTAGAAAAAAAAATGTATTCAACAAATTAAATAAAAATAAAACTTTAAATAATTTCTTAAAATATTAAACATGCATTATAAAATTAAAAAATAAATCAGATCTTATATAAATAAAAGATAATATTTTTTATTATTAAAAACCATATAATAATAAAATATAAAAAAATATGACGTAATTAACAATAGAAAATAATTTCATAAAAAACTATTATCAAATAAATTACAAACTCATAAACATAATAATTATAAAAAATATATTAATATAAACGCAACAACAAATTAAATAAAAAGAGAACTTCAAATAATTTCTTAAAATATTAAATATATACTATAAAATTAGAAAAAAAAATCACATCTTATATAAATAAATAAAATACTGTTTTTTAATATTAAAAATCGTTGTAGATGAATGAGGGTAAATTCGTAAATAGCTCATGTTGATGTGGTTTTCTCTCTACATCTCTTCGTTTTGAGGGAGAGGATATTTACTGTTCACATATATATCCTCTCCTCTTCTTTCCTGCAAAACCCTGAATCCAAATCAGTGATATTCTCTCACTTCTTTTCTTGTGAACAATACATTTATGAAAGCAAACAGAGTCTGAGAGTGAAAACTTCACTCCACCACCACAACAACCCACTACACCATCACCAGCTCCGTTCAAAATGCACACCAGACACTCCTAGCTCCTTTTCAAAACAAACAAGACAAGGGCAATGTTGAGTTTAAAAATTTATGCTAGATACATATAAAAAATGATATGGTAGAGGAAGAAACTGCCTTTATTTAAGAATTACTATGTGTACCATTTTCTGACATAGTTTAGAGTGTGACACTCCTATAAAAAAAATTTATGATTTTTAACTGTATATTAACAAGAAAAGATTTTGTCTGATGGTTACATTTTTTTTTAACATGATAGGTTAACGATATTACTTAACTTAAATACATATTGTAAAACAATGTTAATTTATAAACTATTTATTTATAATTTTGAAATAAGAAATTTAAAATAGAGCATTGAGAGATAGGAAACTAACTCTATATGCCAATTTCAAGGTTAAATAGACGATGGTGTAATTTGGTTGCTTTAAGTTTGGAGTTTCATTGGTGTATAAATAAGGTATATTCCATACATGTTAAAGATTTTTAAATTAAATTATACTTGTTAGTTAGTGGTATTTTTGTCATAAAAGTTTGTTAAATTACTCTATTATTTAATTTATGACAGATAGTTATTTCAATAAAAATGTTGAATATTTATTGTATGTTAATGGAGAGTCGCAGGACCATTTAATTAACTCAGATGCTCTCATTGTTCCTTGGAATTGTGATTGGAGAACAACAAAAGTTTTGTAAATTTCAGGTCATTTGCTTAGAATAAAAAAAGAGTTGCGGTTGGTGTGAGAAGTGATTACATATTATCTAATGTATAGGTGAAGAAAATGAAATTGATTGATAAATTGAGGTGACAAAGAAAGGAATTTAGGGTGAAGGATTTTGTTGTATGTCTTTTTTTTGGTGAGACAAACATTATCTTTTCTTTTATGTTATATTGTTGAACTCATTTAAGTTTAAGTCTTTTGCCTCATACAACAATTCAAACTACTTCACATAATAATAAAAAATAACTCTTAATTTCAATTCAAAAAAAAATCTAATTATGTTTAAAATGTAAGTAAATATTGAGTATACGTTTGTCTACTTACAAATATTTGATTTAATTAAAATTTAGTTTGCAAAATGATTGAAATATTGTTAAAATATTCAATGGTTAAATAAAAAAAATATATAACAAAAATTATTAAATGAATGACTCTTTCTGAAATACGTACATTATATATAATTTTATTGATCAAAATTTAAATTAATGTGGTGTATCTGGTATTCACATTTTTTAAATATTATTATAAATTTATACGGTTATAAACTCATTTCTATCTTATTTTTTAAATATAATCATATAATTATAATCATAATAATATACACTACAAGTTTACTATCCACACTTTTTATTTTTATCATTACTATATGTGTATCTACATTTTTCAATTAAAATCAAACTATATGCATATCATTACAAGAAAAAATGGTTTTAACGGAAGTTTTTTTTACACTACACAAGGTTAAAACCTTCACTAAGTCATTTATCCAGGGTTGCAGTTTTTTTAGCTAAATCATCATGAGGAACGTGTTTCCCGGGTTTCTTTAAACCACAGGAAAGGTCTTTTAAAACTCATGTTAAATATCATGGGTTTAAGGACCTCCGTAAGATACCGTAGGTTTCAAAACCTCCGTAAAATATCATGGGTTTCAAAACCTTCATACAATACCACAGGTTTCAAAACTTCCATAAAATATCATGGGTTTCAAAACCTCCGTAAAATATTTTAGGTTTCAAAACCTTTGTAAAATCTTTCAGAACCTCCGTGAAATATCACAGTTTCCAAAACTTTCGTGAAAAAAAAAACCATAGGTTTCAAAACTATGAAAATTTGTTATTTTTATTCATTTATCATTTAGGCATTCATGTGTTTTTTAAACCATAATTATTTATCTTCTATTGTATTTATTTATCTATGTTTGTTAACAAATAAAACAAATAAATGGATATAACATTCATCAATTGACAAAATATTGATAAAAATATACCAAAATATATAAAATAAATACATTGAAATTCAAACTCAAACACAAAATATGAGTTAAAAAAATTACGAGAAAGCGATATAAGACGAATAGTACTATGAAGTACTACAAATGAAAACATAACAAAACACAAAATAGGTCATAAATCATTTCCATATTATACTATATTCTTCAACAATCACATATCTCTCGATGTCCAGAATTTGTTGGTACACTTTCTTATTCAGAAAACTACAATATAAACATGCATCACACTTAGAAACGTAAATATGAAAAATAAACAAGTTATTTAACATTTTAACATTATCGATGAAGGATTGAACATAGTCAACTCAGGAGACAATTGACCTTGAAAATTTTGAAAGAAATAATTCATCATTGCCTCAAATCTTTTTTTAGTTCTTCATATATTTTATTTTGTTAATCCAATTGTGACTTTAATATAATAACATATATTAAAACACAATTTATCATGAAAATGAGTGAAAAAACCATAGACATTAAAAAATAACCAATCTATCAACAAAAGTTATACTACATTTGTTATAATTTTTAATGTTGACCAAATAATATTCAACATAACATTTCCAATATTGGCATGATAATCTAAAGTAAACAACACCAAATTGCTACATAAAAAATGCATGTTCAATAGCCTGATTGTCCAATTCTCTATAAGAAGAAGTTGAAGATATCCCAATGCGAGAATTCTTAATTAGTATATCCAAACACGAGAAGGGCAAGGTTCCAATCCCATCCCTTGAACACGACCACAATGTTCTTGACTTTCAAAAGCATGAGCTAGTGAATCTTCAATTGATATATCTTGTGAGAGGGGATATGTATTTGACTCATATGCTTGATTTTTTTCCTACAAATAATGAAAAAAAGTTATAAATGAAGCTCACATCCAATTTGATTGAGTTTTCATCTTTACAAAAATTATACTTACCCTAGTCTCTCTTATCACAAACTCTCCATTAACATGTTTATGTGTTGCTACCCAAACTTCTCCCCTACTAACTTTGTGACCAAGCTCTTTCTCCTATAAAATATAACAAGGTATATGAATGATATATGATATAACAAAAATTATTAGAGAATCAAGTTACCTCATATTTTTTTCATGCAATGATCTTGAATCCACTAATATGAAGAATTGTTTGCTTCTTTTTATTATCCTGGTTTATTTTGACAATTTCCTAAGCATAGTAAAATAATTAAATATGAGTAAATCAACACTTCAAAGAATAAATTAATTTTGACAACAATGTTCTTTCCAACAAAACAAAAGACCACAAGCAGGTGGTTTATATTCAATATGGTGTATTCAATATGGTGTTGGTATAGGTGTTGATAATGTTCATGAGCATCGAAAGTGTGACAATAAAGCTGCAACTCTTGGTGAATGACTGAATTTTTTTTTATGTTGTATTGTTGAATTCATTCAAGTTAAAGTCTTTTGCTTCACACAACTCCCTCGTGTCGCTCGCATAACGAATGGAGAGCGAAACGCGAGCGAGATTATCAGAGATGTGAGCGCGATGACGTGAGTGGTGGAGACCGGAGCCATGAACGATGAAGATGTGAGACGCGAGCGACACGAGTTGCAGAGACCGGAGTTGTGAGCAGCGCAGATCACCCTGAATGTTGTGAGCGAATGAATTTTGTAAATGAGAGGGAAGAGGAAATAGGAAAATGGTAGGTTTATGGAAAAGAAAAGAAGAAAGAAATAAAAGATGAGAAAAAAATTAAATATAAAATAAAATTTAAAAATAATTTAGTTATTAAATATATTAAATTATAATTTTTAAAAAAATTGAAATATTGTTAAAATGTAATACATAATGAATATTTTTTTTATACGTACAAAAAATATATATATATATATATATATATATATATATATATATAACTAACAAAAACACATACGTGACACATATAGTTGGTTCGGGCCAAAATTGAGTCAAGTTGGCCCGGGCTAATGTTGAGTTGAGGCGGTTCGAGTCGATGTCGAACTGAGTCAGTCCGAGTCGATGTCGAGCCGAGTTGGTCCGGGCCGATGTCTAGCTCACATCGGCAGCCAAGGCTCTTGTCAAGCCGAGTTGGTCCCAACTGATGTCGAGCCATTATCGTGCTTAGTCAGTCCTGATTGATGTCGAACCGAGTCAGTTCAGGACGAAGTCGAGCCGAGTTAGTTCGAGTCCATGTCAAGATGAGGCGACCTGGGCCCATATCCAACCGAGACGGTCCTAGCCAATATCGAGCCGAATCGGTCCTGATTGATGTCGAGTTGAGTGAGTCCGAGTTTACGCACTTCTCATAATCAATTATGAACAAAAATTGAACCTTTATTGTTCACTCTGACCACCAAATTATATTAACCATGCACATATACATCAAGATGAAAAATGTAAAAGTACCACTTTATCCCAACTTTCTACTCTCTTCTTCTCGGTTTAAGGAGGTGTTTCTTCCCTCTCCCTCTCATTTCTTTTCATGCATTTCATAGTAAAAACACCCAACCAAACTTGAATAGTAGCACCAATATATATGAGCCTGAAAATCTAGTGCAAGAGTACATACACCCAACAAACATAGCACAAATAATAAGGGATTCAAAGGAGTTGTTGGTAGGCAATTAGTAGTGTCTAATGAGTAGCAGACAACCAACTTTTTTAGAAGGAGACTTTAAAGGGTAGGTTGTAAGGGAAATCTCCGGAATTGCGCCAAGAGTAGGTTAAGTGGGTCATGCCAAAAAGTCTCTTGAGTTGGCGCTGGACCTGTCTTCAAAGAAAAACAGACCTCATGAGGAATGCTTATTTTAATTTTCAGGAAAGAGGACATTCACACACACTAAACTTTATCACACTCTCAAGCTTTTAATTTGTCCTCTTCAGTTTTCTATTCTCTTAACATGAATCAAATGACTAATAGTGAAATCATTTCTTTATATTTCTTTAGTATAAACCAACGGAAAAATGGGTGTCAGTAGAAACCATCTTCTATTTCTTCATACATATCCCTATTTAGCTTCCCAAGTAACGATGTGTTATGGTGGAAGTTTTAAATATCCAATGTTTTTCACAATCCATCATCATCAACTAAATCTTCAGTACTATTTCTTTAGGCTCCTGATTCCTAGGATTCCCGATTTTGACCAATTGTCCTGTGTACTTTCAAAAGGTACCTACCTGCTATGTGCTGCAGTTCTTTCTTCTTTCCTCTGAGAAATGCCCCATTTGGTCACTCTAGTATCCACTTTGTAAAGATTCACACCTTTGTTTTGTTACCTACGAGAGGTTTCAACTTTTTCAGGTATGTCATTGTGTTTTTATCAAAACAAATTCTTAAGTTTCAATCAACTTTTTCAGGTATGTCATTGTGCTTTTAGCAAAACAAATTCTTATTATCTGTTATGTTTTAAGTGAGATGGTAGACTTTCTTCTTCATATTTATAAAAAGAGTTAAAGATATTTCTAAAGTGTTTTTTTTTTAAGTAAGTTATTTTTTATTGATAAAAAAAGTTTCTTTTTAAGTTTGTCATTCAAATTATTGGCACAACCACGTTCTCTAAGAAAATCACGTTCTTTTGTTGAACTGAGGCATAGTCTATTTTTGTGTAATGCAGAAGCTACCAAGTTTTATATTGGTTAGTTTTTTCTCTTTCAAGGAATTTATATAACACAAATTTTCATATATCTCAAAAGTATAGGTTCAAAGTAGGTAATAACGCATGAAATTGTAGATTTCATTTAAATTTTATGTGCACTATAAGTACACTTTATTGGAAGTTAATTTTAACAGAGTGTCAAGTTTTGTATATTATTAACGGATTAGAAATCATTTAAAATATGAATTTTAATGTAACTATAGTATAAATGTTTCTTTTATATCTAAGAGATCATTAAAAGGTAAACTAGTTTATGTTATTAATTAGGGTTAACTTCAAATGGTTAAAGAATATAAACAACACTATAATAAAAAGAAACGATAAAACTTTGCATGGAAATGATCACTTGAGGTAAATTCTTTCTGCATCTTATAAATTTTGTGACCTGAATCCAATGCATCTCAAAATTAAAACATATATTCTGGAAAAATAAATCTAAAATAGATTTTTTTGTTATGAAAATGAAATTTCAAAATAAAATTGGAAAATCAAAATTTCATTCTAAAAAACAATTTTAAAATACAAAAATTACAATCCAAAAAAAAGTCAAAAATTTTCTTTTAAAAATAAATTCAAAAAAATTGTGAAAACTATAAAAATATTCCGAAAATTAAAATCCAATGTTCCGAGAAGGAAATTCATAATGTATTTTGGTTAGTATCCTTCTATTTAAGAGATTTTTGTAATTTCAAATCAAATTGGTTACAGAAAGAAGTAATTATCTGATTGCGTTTGTAGCACCAAATATTGTGATTATTTTGGTTCCTTGATTGGTAAGTTGTTTGAATTCAGCTACAATGTTAAATTCATTCCAAACATTGAAGAAAAAAAAGTCCTTTAAACAATTCACTTTAAAACACAAAATAAATAATTTTAATAGTTGACCAAAAAAGAGTAATGACATGTGCATGTGTAATCACTCATTCATCAAACATAAAAATAAAAAATAAAAACGGTTAATATATTGAATTCTAATTATTTAAACACGGCGGGAATTAATTTAATGCTTGATAAAAAATATTTTTTCTTTTATTCTTTACTTTTTTCATGAAGTCAAATTATTTTTGTACGAAATCTTAAAACATTACAGATGATGTTGGTAAAAAATAATATCAAAGAATGAAAGAAAAAGAAAGATAGTGTTATTAATTTTATAATAGGTTAAATAAAAAGAGAGAAATAATAAAATAGTAGCTACCATTTCCCCATCTTTCTTCCTTATTAATAATAATGATAAATAAATGGGCATGTTCTTTCTTGTCCTCCATTCCCACTCATCTAATAATTTATTGTTTTTGAACTCTTATGGTTTGGGGAAATACAAACTCTTTTTCATGTCCATGACCATGATCATTAGTCTGACTTTTTAAAAAAGAAAAAAATGTGTATTGCCAAACAGTTCTTAAGTATGGTGGTGTATATATAAGGTGATTCACAAACATTGAGTCCATTTAATCAGCAGTGAATTGTGTTAATAATTACAAGACCGACAATATAATGCAAGATTATTTGGCTTTTAAGGATGGTGAAGGTTGCTATCAAACAGCTAATGTTGTTGGAAAGAAGCTAGGCATAGTCTTTTTTGATAATGACACATATTGCTCCAACCATTAGAATTTTCCTTCATTATATATGCTTTTGCTTTATGTCCTCTATGTTTCATCCAAAACCTAATACAACATTTAATCAATGCCATACATGCATTGGAACCTCACTCATATTGTTTTCACTTACCTACCCATAAAAAAAAAATTTTCACTTTCCCTTACAATTAAATTATAAAAATATCATAACTTTTACCAAATTCCATATAAATTACTCAAATAATTTTTACTTCATTCGGTATATAATTTTAAGATTAAAAATATGAAATCACAATCATCGAATAAAAATCAATTTTAAAAATAAAAAATAATTAGTTGTTATATTGACTAAATTAGATACTATTTTAAAAAGTAAAAAAAATATTGGTATCTAAATTAATTTTTATAATTGATAAATAGTTTCTAAATTAATATCTAATTAGTTATCAAGTATCTGATTAATTGGTAAAGAAAACTTTAGTAGCTAATTATATATCAATTTAGAAATATTTATCAATAATAAAAACTAATTTAGATAACAATAAAATTTTTAGTCTCTAAAATAGTATCTAATATTTTTTATTTTTAAGATTGATTTCTATTTACAAATTTTCTAACATTGTATGTAATATTTTGTATAAGATTTGACACATTCTGAAGTATCTCTTTTTATTTAAATTATTCATTATTGATAAAAAAAAATTAATTTAATTAATATAGTAATTTTTTTTTTTAAATTAATTTTTATTTACTAATTTTTTTGTAGTGGTTAGATTTATATATTAAAAGTATATATAAATACATAAAGTAATTATTAAAGGTGGTTGAGTAATTTCATTATTTCAAGCATTTTGTTTGGCACCTTGATTTGAGGTGAGTCAAGTGCATGTGAGAATTGAAACAAATAGAGGATGCATGAAGGCATGAAAAGCCCCACCATTATTTTACTTTCCATTTACCCTCATGAACATGAAGGAGCCCACAGTTTCGTTTTTGAGCACCATATATAGAAATTGAAGCTGTGTTCTGGTCCAGATTTAAACATCTTTGGATGAACAACAACGACAAAAACCTTATTGTTGGTGGAGACTTCCAAAGGGATCGCATTGATCTAATTCTTGCATTCCCATGCAGTTCTGGTTTTTTAACCCTTTTTACTGCTTCACTGATTTGGATCATGCGATCCCTTAGGAATTTTCCATCACCCTTAAATTCTTTTTCTCCATCCAATCTATGCATGCATGTATCATCATCCACAACATAACATGCATCTTCCTCTCTCAATCTACTCCAGGTAATTTGTTCATCTTCTTCTCCTTCTCTATCAGTTGGAATTTTACTTCCTTATCTCTCTTCAGAGCAAGTTTTTAATGATGCTGTGTTTCAAATACTTTCATCTTATCTTTATCATTTAATTTCAAACAGTGTTAACTCTGAATTTCTTAAGATTCGTTTTGTGGTAAAAGTGAATGCTGGATTCGAATTAATTTAATTACCAACAAAAGTTAATATATGAACTATTAATATTTATCCATAAAAAATATATAATATTTACCCAGAAAAAATATGCATATACTTTAAGAGAAAAGATCTTTTAACAAATAATTTTTTTTGTGAGATTTGGAATCAATTATCCATTATTAGTTCTTTTTAGTTAAAGGAATAACGCTGTGTTTTTCAACTTAAACCAAGTTAACATCTCATTTTCTTTGTGATCAATATTCTGATATAGTGTGTAAGATGATTAATTTGATTTGTGAAAATTAAATTGAAGAACAGTGTTGACTTTGTTAATTTGAAGAAATAAATAGATTTGCAAACACAGCATTGAAAAAATAACCGAGAAGAAATTTGACAAGAAAAAATGAGAAAAAGAGTTTTTTTAGTAAATGGTGCATGAAGTTGACAAAAAGCTTTGAAAGTAAAGTTTGTAGAAACGTAATGACCTGAAATGTTGTGGGGAATGTAAATGGAAAACTTGAAAAGATGCAATAAGTCAAAAGCAATTGAAAAGTAAAGTACAAAAAGTAAATGACTTAGATCATGAATCAAAAGTAAGTGTAAATGAAACCGAATAAAGTGTGTAAAATGTAGATTGTTGACAAAGTAAATCAAAATTTAAAGAAAAGATATAGAAAGAATTATGTTGGGATTTAAGAGAAGATAAGATAAACAAAAAAATTGAAGAAAAAAATCAAACATTTGAAAGAAAGTAGTTTAAAAGAAAACGGTAAAAATCGAAACACAGAGAATAAATGGTAACAAAGTAAAGAAATTGTTTAAAAAGTGGGTTGAGAAATGTTAGTTTTTCTACGAGTAGCAATCGACCTAATGAGTATGAATAAGATTTAGTGTAGTATCTTCTTTCAATGTATTTATTGAGTGTTTGGATAGCAAATTTAAGACATTCATCCTGTCTTTTTTTTTATAAACGTTTAATATAGGAATATTTTAGACATTTATTTTATTTTTGAGAAAGGCTACGGTATTTGTGTGAATAAAAAATAAAAAAACAAAGAAGAGGGTTAGATATTAGGTTTTTTACTTAAAATATCTCACATATTTAAGGGAAAAAAGGTATATACAAATTGTTATTTACTTCAAATCCTAAGCTACATAAGATTGTTAGGTGCATCAAAAAATAATATCCAAGTGACACTATACAAAAATAACTTTTTGGCATTAGTTATTTTTTACATTCTATATCTTTAGAATGTTCATATGAATCCCACCAATTTAAAAAGTAGGATATGGTGTATATCGGTTCAAAAATTGATTTAATTAGTGTAAATAATAACATGTTTATTAATCATTACTAAAATCAATAAATAGAGATCAATTTTAGAAAAAATAAATAATGAGTTACTATATTGATTAAATTATATATTATTTTATAAATTAAAAAATTATTGGTATTTAAAGTGATTTTTAAATTGACATCTAATTAGTTAATTGGTATCTAAACTAAGATTTTAACTACCAATTTTAGAATTTAAAGTAATTGATAATTAAAGCCTTAGTAGCTAATTAAATATCAATCTATAAACTAATTTATAAATTTTAATAATAATAGAAATTACTTTAGATACCAATAATTTATTTAGTGTATAAAAAAGTATCTAATTTATTCAATATAGTGACCAACTATTTTTGGTCTATAAATGTAGTTTCTATTTGATAGTTTTCTTGTAGTAAATGTTGATCGATGTTACAATCCTTTGATCAAAATTAAATGTAGGAAATGACTTATTTCATCGATTATAGACAATAATTGATATAATATGTTTATCTGTGCAACCAAAAAAATGCAAAAATTGATGCAACATAAATTATTAACATAGAATCTGATGAGGTTGTTTGTTTCACAATGGCACGATCAACGACTGTGATGGAAATACACGGTCTATACAAAGAGGATTGTTAGACAACATACGACATAGGAGATTTGCAACGACATGGAGAACAAAATTTGTTAGGCGCAAACACTAAAGAAGGAAAGCTTTCAAAAGAGTTGTGGAGGCAACGACACAACTTGTTGTGTTGCAGCACCCGGGACGTTATTCAAGTTACTAAGTCAATACTTAGACTTCTCATAGCCCATAAAACATAAGAGCTCACATAGCACACCATCTCCTAACTCATAACACATGTAAGTCCATTAACAAAAAAGTTTAAAACACATTATATAGCACAAATCTCATCAATATTGCAAATAAGAAATGTCTTTACACCCATCTAGTGTAACTAATGATCGAAATGTGTCACTAGGGTTATTATTGTCCCTTTTCATGTGGATTTCCTTAATCACATACATTCTTGAGGAGGAAAAAAAATTCTTTTGAAACAACTTCCTTTATAGTAGGTTCTACATTTTCTTATTTTGTTGTATCTTGAACAAAGTGGGGGAAAATGATCACGAGCAATGCAAATAACACATGTGGAAATACATAATCCTCTTTAAAAGAAAAAAAAAATCTTAACTATATATCCCTTTTCAAAATCGACATCTTCAAATAACCAAACATTTCTTGATTCAAAAATCAACTTAGTTATGGAATAAAAAATGTGTAGCCCCTAAATTGTGTCAAAAGAGAAATCATGACTAAATGAACCAACAATTTCAATAAAGTTCTACTTTAAGTGCATTTAATTTTGAAGCAATATTATACATCTCCATGATGTACTTCCTGACATTGCTATTACATATATATTTATCTGAAAGTAGGCTTGTCAAGAGTGTACTTATCTCAAACTTTTCATTCTTAACAAATCACTTTTCAATTTTTGCAAAGAACTCCTTAGTTGTATCTATGTTGTGCCCCAAAATGCTTATGGAATGACCTTTTCCATAATCATTAGACTTATGCAATTTGACTTCTACCACAGTTCCATTTTCGTTTTATTTTCATATGTAGTCTCATGTGCAAGAGGTTGGATGAGTTAGATTATCTTTAATAAAAGATTAATATCCATTACTCCAAAAATTATTAAAACATTATCTTTCGAGGATTCTAAATTAGGAATAAAGTTGATATTAGTAGTAATATTATCATAATCATTCATAACTGAATTGAGATTACCAAACACAAAATACATTTACCCTAAACTAAAAAACAAATAAATCTCAACTCAAAACATTGATAATGCTTTAATATTTTATCTTTAAATAAAAAATTTAATTATTCAATTATGTCTTGACATAATGATAAAATGTTACTGAATATTTTAATAAAAAATACATACAAATATTTAAATATCATTATATTACATCAAAATGTGTATGAAAAAACATGGTAATGCCCCAATTATAAAATGTTAATATATAGCAGACATTTATTATTAATATTTTTAATATGTAATATAATTATTTATTATTAATATATAGCGGACAAATGTTAGATTAAGGTTGTGTTTGCTTCTAGTCATGGTCTCTATACGCGGATTGATGAGTGGGGGTGGATTGTCTGTTTGGATCAAGTAATTTGAAGGTGGATACATGAATGGACGAGTGAGTGAAATTACTTTTTCGTTCTTCTCTCATATGCATTGATTTAAGATGGTGTCGATGTAAATCGAAGTTATTTATTGGCATACCCTTAACTACATTACATTGAACCTTAACTCTAAGACACTAAGGTTGCATGAGGAATAAAATTTGATTTTCATACATTAAACACAATCACAAAAATCGGTGTATGTGTGTTTGGTACAAAATTGATTTGACCCCTTTTAAATTACATGCAAAATCGATTTTGGTGGATGTGAACTAAGAAATAAAATCGATTTTATTTCTCTTCATCAAACAAGCAAAATTGATTTTGCCCTAACCTTACTAACAACTAAAATAGATTTTCTTCCATGTTTATTAACAAGCAAAATCGATTTTTTTAGTAACTTGTTATGTTTAATATTTAAAAAGTTATTTTTGTTATGTTTTATTTCTCTTCCTGCAATGTTTTTTAAACTTGAAAAATATTGTGTTTTGTATTTATATAAAATTTTATTTATTTTGCAATTTTATATTATATGTTTTAAATTTTAACAAATTACTTGAACTTTTCTTTTTTATTTAATTTGTTGTTGAGTTTATATTAATATATTTTGTGTATAATTATTATGTTTAGAGTTATAATTTACTTTATTATATTTTTTTATTTTGTTTATATTTTATGGTTGTATATTATTTTGTACTGTTTGCATTTTTTTTATTGTTATGTTTAATATTTTAAAAAAATTAAAAAATACTGTTGTTATGTTTTATTTCCCTTACTACAATGTTTTTTAAACTTGAAAAATGTTGTGATTTGTATTTATATAAAATCTCATTTATTTTACAATTTTATATTATAAGTTTCAAACTTTAACATATTACTTGGAATTTTTTTATTTTTTTATTTATATAATATTAGATTTACTTTTCAATTTTATAGTATATGTTTAATATTTGAAAAAAATGCTTGATATTCTGTTTTTATGTATTTTATTGTTGTGTTTATATTAATATATTTTTTATATAATTATTATGTTATGAGTTAAAATTTATTTGATAATATTTTTTTATGAAATTATTTTCTAATGTTAGTTAGATTATATTTTTTTATATTTTTTTTATTATTACATGCTTTTTAGTATTAAAAAATAATATTTTTATTTATTTTTCAATTTTATAATACATGTTTAATATTTTAATAAATTACTTGAATTTTTTATTTTATTTTATTGAATACATATTTTTTTTAATTATAATTTTTAAATTATACTTATTTATATTTAATATATATTTATTTTCTAATTATAATTTTTAAATCTACAAATATTTAAAATTTATTTATTTTTAAATAAAAATAACTCATTTTATTATTAAATTTTTTTAAAATCCAAATTTAAATTTATAAAATAACATGAGTCACAAACTAAATTTAAATCCAAATTTAAAAAAAAAAAATTCTCTCACGGTCATCACATCACTCACAAACTCTCATTAATTTTTCTCACACATCTAGTTTAACATACCTCAATCTAAATAACATGACTTTCTTCTCAGAGATCCACCCTATCAAATTCTTACGCATCCTTCCCAATCCAAACACACCATTATCATCAAAATTTATTAAAAGTAAATTTGTATTTTTACATTATCTTTTCATGTATGCATATGTAGGAAGGTGGAGATATACGTGTGTGACATCAATTTTTGAGCACGAGTGACCCATATGACATAGGTAAACCCATCAATCAAACATGTCGGTTAATCAGATTTTTGTTCGCACGGTTCTCTTCTGTTCATTCTTCATTATTATCCTGTCTCCACTCTCTACTTCACACTTGTACCTTTCAACCACACAGACCATGCACGTGTGCTGCTGCCACTTAATTTCATGCCCCATAATTTCCACAACAAAAAAACAACGGAGAAGAAAGCTCGAAAAACTATTTCAATTCAATAATATACATTTTCCTGTTTGTTTTATTTTCATCACATTTTTTAGGATATTTATTATACTCTTTTTCTTTCTGACTACATTATCTTATTCTTATCTCAATGATGGGTAGGTGTTAAAAATTACATGCACGATGTGCTGGAACAGATATTGCACAGTGAGAAAGCATAGTTAAGCACAGTAGTAGGGCTCTGTGTTTGTGTGCAGTAATGTGAAAATCTACCTCATCTTTTTCTCCTCTCTCCTTCAATTTGTGCAATTTCACTTGTCATTTCTCTGATTTGTTTCCTTATGTAGTCACAGGTCAAATCCAACCCTAGCAAAAAGTAATCAAAATCTTTATTTTACAAATGTATGTTTATGTTTGGATTGAGTTTACAAAAGTAATCAAAATCTTTATTTTACAAAATATTTTTTGGAAAAGTGGTTAATAAATATCCTTTAGAAGTGGATTACAAAAGTTAAACATAGTTACATTAACATTTACTTTTAAAAGTTAAAGTTCAAAGTCTTTATTGTGGTGTGTGACTGGTAGGAATTTGATTGCAAAGGTCAGTTCACAGGTATATTACTGTGTGCTAAGTTTTATATTCAATGTAGTTAATTTGCATACATATAATTTTATTTGGTTTTATCCTGTTGTTTCTTATATTGAATAATAAAAGATATATAAGAAAAATTCACAGGCTAATTATAAATGGTTTGATTGGTGGAAACATTTTACAAGGGAGATTTAAAATAATAAAAAAATAAGTATTAATAACATTTTTTTTTTTATATTTAGTGTTTTTTTAACCCGGTTTATAATTTAAAAGAAAGAGGATAGAAGGTAGAGAAAAGGGAGAAACTATTGGTTGAGAACAATTATACATGGGAGAAGGAGACCAATAGTGGTGTGGAACCTACTTTTATGCAACCACCTGTTTGACTACTTTTGTGTTCTATCTTTTATATTATGAATGACTAAATATTTCCTAGCTATAGCTATAGTGTTTTAAATGAAATCATTTGATTTTTTTTGTTAATTTGATTGTTTTATCTATGTTATAATTGTTTATTTATTTATGAATATCACATTTGGAAAATTAGAGATTAATTTCACATTTGATTAGTTTTAATTTGAGATGATTATTGCTAATTAATTCTATCAAATTTATAAAATTATATAAAGGATTTATTACTTAGGGTTCAATAATAGTGTCTAAAAAATTATGAGTAAACAACTCTTGAAGGATATTTGGAATACTTGTACCAATTAACAATAATAAGAGCATATAATAAAAGAATACAAAATCAATTCTCTAACTCTTTATAGTATTTGAATTTGTTCTCTATAATTGTAGTTATTTTTAATTTTGTTAATTTTATGATTAATCATTCTTATTATGATTAATGTTACCAACAAACTAATACTCAATAATTTCAACTCTGAGTGAACAATATTTTTATTAAAGTTTAGGGTTTAAGATTTTTATTATTATTAAATATTTTTATTACTAAAAAGAAATTATTAGTACACTTGTCAGTCTCTAGTTAATTAGATAAAAAGAAAAATAATATTAGTTTGACTTTTCATGTTAACTCACATGTACATAACCCTCTAATATCGAGTCAATTTGAAGAAAATACTAAAATAGTATTGATCCCATCTCTTAGGTTAGTGCATGGTTTAATGCCTTTTTCTAATATAAATGTAATTTCATTTTAATAGTCAATATTTTATATTATTTTTTTATCATACATCATTATTCATTGTCATACACATACATATTTTCCAATAGAAAGAAAAGGAGGAGTTTCATTTATTTATTATCCTTCTCTTTCTCTATACTGCTAATACATTTATATTTGGAAGAACATGTTGATTAAATGATTGGTGTGGATCACGGGTGACAAATAAAAAAGTAACCACTATCATAAAAATAATTAAATAAAAAATATTTTTAAAAATAAAAAATAATTAATTATTATATTGATTAAATTATATTTTACTGTAAAGACAAAAAAAAATTATTAGTATTATCAATAAATTAAATATTAATAATGTTTTTAGTCTTTAAAATATTATTTAATTTAGTTAATATAGTAATTAATTATTTTTATTTTTAAAATTTGTTTTTATTTAATTTTTTTTTAGTGATATATGAAACAAAAGGAACAGTTAATGTCGGTGTCTAAAAAAAATTACCAAATAAATACTTAGAATGAATTTGGAAATTTTGGTACATCCATCTATTTAAATTGATATTTTTATCTAACATTAAAATTAAAACAATATTATATATATATATATATATATCACCTTTACAATTTTATCAATATATTCTATTTTATTATATATTTAAAATATTTAAATTAATTTTATAAAGACTAATTTGGATAAATGAGTTTTACTATAATTAATATAATAACACGAAATTATATCATCGAGTAATATCTCATTATTTAAATCTTCAATCTCAAGGTTAAACCTTACTACAATTTCAAATCTTAAATCTTTATTAAAAATAATTAGTAAGAAAATTGTGTATGTAATAATTATTTTTATATAGATGAAAGTATAAAAAATAAGAAAACTATGAGAAGAATAAAATATTTATTTCCTTAGTATTGTTGCTTCTTTGGGGTTGGGAAAGAGAGACTATTGGAGGAGGTTATTATGGGTTCCTTCTCTTCTGTATTTCAGATGCTCATTGTTTTTTAAAAGTACACAAGCGTCTTAAGAAAGAAGAAGAAGTAATCTAATAAAATAAAATTTGACAACAAAAAATAGTGCAATTTTGCATTAGACTTCAACAAAAATGTGAATAAATAAACACCATTTCGTATATTGCAATTACAAACATATTGTAGGCCCGAGAATAGGTAATAAACAGACATCAAAGTGACTGAAGTGGCTAAAATCAAAACAAGTTATATAGTGTGAACATTATTAGTAGCCTTCTTATTATAAGGGATGAAAAAAATAATTGGTATTGACTGATAAAATTTGTAATGGATTAGTATTTTTAATGCATATATCGAGTAATGAATATGCGAGTTTTAATCATTTCTTTCACGATGATATGGATTTAAATATTATGGTGTTAAACTATCAAGCTATAGTTACTTTTATTTGGTTATTTTAAAAAAAATCAAATTAAAGTTATTGATGATAAAAATATTATTATTGAAGAAATTTTTAAAATTTAATATATATATATATATATATATATTCTATCATAGGGTCCATAACTAACACTATAAATAAAACCCTCTGCGGAGGTGTAAGATACGTTTTTCACATTCTACTATAATACACTTAAATTATAACACTGATTTGAGCGTCAGAGTGCAATCGCAAGTACCCCTTCAATCGACTGAGTATCAGCCTTAAAGAGAGGAGACTTGAAGTAAGAAACCAAAGGATTAACGACACGTTAGTAATTGTACAACCAGTTTCAGGTACTATATGGACCCTCTTTGTCCATACAGGTACAAAACTTATTTAATTTTATTTTTTAAAGATCAAATTTATTTGTATTAATATTCTTTATGTAAGTTGATTTGAACTATACTTTATAATTATATTTACTTGAGTTTATATTTTTTTAAAAATTAAAATAATTTTAATTAAAAATTTAAAATAAATCTAGGAATATTTTTCAGGGATATAGGACGAGTTGCGAAAAAAAGTAGGGAGAAGACTTTTTAAGACGGATTGGATAGTATATTCATCCCTATTTATTATCAATATTTGAAAGAAATATATTTAAATGTTTTTTTTCAAAATATTAAATATAAGAAAATAAAGTATTAAATAAAAATAAACACACAATAAAATACGTAAAGAAATTATCACGAATAATATGACTCCACTGAATAAGTAAATCAAATTATATATACAAACTTTCGGTTAATTGGAAAGCATGAATTTAAGTTTTGGATACAAATTTGGCTACAACAAAATTATCAAATAGAAAATTAATTTTTAAATACCAAAATAATTAGTTGAAATAATAACTAAATTAAAGATCATTTAAAAAAAAAATGTTTCTAAATTAGTTTCTATTTTGTTAAATAATTTTTAAATTGATATCTAATTAGCTACCAAGGTTTTAACTACCAATTATTTATATTCTAAATTTGGTAGCAAAATTTTTTATTGTTAATTAGATACTAATTTAAAAATCATTTAACAATAATAGAAACTAATTTAGAAACCAAAAATTTATTTAGTCTCTAAAATGGATTCCAATTTAGTCATTATAGTAACTAATTATTTATTTTTCTAAAATTGATTTCTATTTCATGCATTTATCATGGAATATCCATACATAAATTTTATAAATCATATTTATTAAAATATATTTATAGAACATAATATTTTTATTTTAAAATATCAACAATTAAATAAAATATAAATTAAAATAAATAAAAGTTATAAGAAAAACTCAAAAATATAAATATCTAGAAACAAAGACTTTGTTTAGATTGGAAGAGAGAGTAGAGAGAAGAAGAAAAAAAAAGAAAAAAATGGAAAATGAGAATTTCTAGATAGAAAAAAATTAGTAAAATTAACTGAAAATTTTATAGATATTTGATTTACGAAAAAATTAAAAATTAAAAAATATTTTAATATAAAAAATAATTTTATAAATAAAATAATTTTTAAAATTTTTTAAAATTTTAGTAAAAATTATAGTTAAAATAAATTTTACATAAAAAAATGTTATAAAATTTATATTTAATTGTTTATTTTAATTGTTTATTTAAAAAATGAAATTAGAATAAAATATTAAATATATAATCAATTATATTTATTTATAATTAATTATATACCCAATTGTTTGTAAACTGTGGAAAGTATAGACTGATTATAACTTAAAAAATACTCTTTCTTTTTGCTTGTTTTTTAGTTGTGGAAGAATCGTTATAATAAAGTTGGAGCATTCTAAAATATTTTATATTTTTTTAGTAATGATAAAAGAAATTATATACCTAATTCATCATAAATCTCCTCAACATTGAAAAAAAAAATAAAAAAAAGTTTCAAGCATGTTTATTCTCTCTTGATGTTCTTATAGTAAACCTCCTCCTTTGAACACAAACACAGTGAAAGTGATAGTTCCACGTGTTGAGAAAGTGATAGTTCCACGTGTTGAGACTTGAGAGCATGGAGAAAGAGGAAGTTTGAAGAAGGTAGTTACAAGCACACTAATTTTTGTCTTAGTCAACTCATAACTATGCCATGTCTTCCAAATTCTTCCGCAGACAGCGCTGCCAAATTCATTTCAAAATTTTCTTATGTTTCAAACATCATCTATTCTCACCTTCATAACATCGCTTGCTTCATGAGTTATGATCCACTTTCACAACTTTAGTTAAGCCTCCTTAATTGCAACTAAATAAAATGTAACATACCCTATAATTTTAAGTTTACAGCATATAATGTTTGAGACACACATATTTTATAAGGATTATGTTGTCAGTATAATTAGTTTTTCATTATGGAAAGAAACAACAATGGAAATTTACTTGATGAAAATTTTTAAATTCAAGTATTAATTAAGTATATGGATGATTTATTTTTGTTTTGTTTTGAAAATTTTCTTTAATATTTTAATGTTGGTTGTTCTTTAAGTATATGAATAAATTATTTTTTAATGTTAAAAATACTTTACTTAAGTCATTTATATTTTGATACCCAAAAAACGTGTTTTGCAGTTGTTTCTTTAATCATAATAATTTTATATTAAAAGGGTTTTATAGTATTATATTAATGATACAAAATTATTTATGTATAATCATTTAGGTATAGAACTTATTTTGTGCATCGCAATGTTGAAAATATTTTTGTGTGATTATATTAATATTATAAATTATATCATTAATATACATTTATAATTCTTAAATTAAAAACATACTTGAGGAGGAAAGATTCTACTAAAACGTAGTGAATTAGATTTTCAATAAAAATTAATCATCTACAAAGTCATTAAATATATAATATCAATAACACAATTAGTATTAAAAAATATTAAAATTTTAATTTCTGTTAAATTAAATTAAGAAAATAATGAAAATAAATGGTAATATTCCACATTTTTCAATTAAGAAATAATATTTCTTTTAATGACCATGAATTCTACTTTATATTTTAGCATTAGTCTCGAGGATATATGCATGCGCACCATTTTTTAATTTTAAAAATAATCTCTTGATACTCAAACTATTACTTAAAAAATATGATAATTAAAAAAATAATTATAAAGAGAACTAGAAGAAGAATAAAATAGTATGTATTAATTGGTTGTATGAATTTGTTGAAGTATATACTACTAAGTTAAAATCGTAGTTGGTTATGAACAAGATCAAACAAACACACTGAGACTTAATACTTAAAATGATAAATTTTTCTATATTGCGGGACATCCACTAGTGCAGATATGTAAAACAAATGCGGCTATTTTCAATTTACAAATGCGGTCATAGAACCGCATTTGATCAGCACGCATTCGTAAATCTGGAATTTACAAATGCGGTCCTATGACCGCA
>Ga0123342_1003108_pt1 | contig 26976 bp, 22 predicted proteins | sample Turbeawhitnodule_FD_89960 | JGI IMG/M metagenome (GOLD analysis project Ga0123342, IMG submission 89960) | Root nodule microbial communities of legume samples collected from Mexico - Turtle bean Mexico white nodule | ecosystem: Host-associated > Plants > Roots > Nodule | place: Mexico: Nepantla...
ACTGTATCTTTATTCAGAATTACAATGATATATTTATATAATAAATTATATTTAAATTATTTGAAAATATTAAAACTTAAATTCAAAATTACTGTATTTTTATTCAGATCTACAATGCTGATTTAAATATTGAATAAAAAATAATCCTAATAAATATAATTATATATAAATTATTTGAAAATATTAAAAATTCAATAAAAAAATTAAATTCAAATTAATATTGTATTGTATGTAAATTATATGAAAGAGTATACCTTTCTCTGTAACAATAGTGTAACAATGATAGGTATGCATTTTAATGGCAATGAAAAAAAGTTTAAGAATTTTAACATGGAATCCGAAGGGATTTATTGAATGGACAATTGGGCAGTGTGAAAGTGATATTATAATATTAAAACTAAGGATAATTACTTCCCTCTCTCCACTAGGTTCTCTTTTTTCTTATTTTTCTTTCTTTCTTCTTCTTCCTTTCTTCTTCTGGAATGCTCACCACTTTACGCCTTCTACTTGAGTTCAACAATGCTCTGTTATTCGTTCTAACTCATATTTATAGAGTTTATTTTTCAAATTATAATTTTTTTAAGGAAAAAAAATTATTTATTCTTAATTTCTGGATTTTTTAAAGATTTTTATATATATTTTTTTATTTAAATGATTTGTTTAAGATTTTATGATTTTATTTGAGATTTTAGTTAAGATTCTCTATGAAATAAAGGTTTAAAGAGTGGACCAGCGTGTCCAAGGAGTGGACCGCGTCTCCTCCACCATGTCCTGGAGAAAAGTCGTATTTGATCCATACAGCTGCGTCCAACACCGCGTGGTGCATGCATCCGCCGTGTATCCACGTCGGCGGCGTATCGAAAGCGCAAACGGCTCAGTTTTTGGGCGTATCCGAGCTTCACAGCTTAAGACTATATATATATATATATATTATAAATATCTTACTCCTTAATTAATGTTTTATCTATAATGTTATATTTTGGTTCTTAAATTGTTATTTTTTTTTTAAAAAAAGTTAGAATATATTAAGGTTTAAAAGTTCTCTATGTCAGCGTAGTTCTTTCTTCTATGTCATAATTATTATTACCTTCCCTTTCCGTTTTGCATGTGTTCTTTTTAACCTCATTGCAATCTCATCTATTTCTTAATTGATATGTCAATTCCCCGGATATAAAAGACATTCCATACTAAAAATAAGTGAAAGTTATAAACTCTTTATGTATAAGATTGAGTTAGATTTAAATTCACTTCTTAATATGATATAAGAGTAATATAAAATTTATCCTAATGAAGGATCACACCACCCAAATTTATCCTAATGAAGGATCACACCCTCCGCTATTGAACCAACCATAAATTTGTAGACTCATGCACGAATTGGAAAACCTCTCATAAAAAAAATGTGTTGAAGATTCAAAATTAACTCAGATAAACATATAAATTACTATAAATTTTATTTCATAAGTCAGTTTGAAGTTCAATTCTTAATAACTCAACTTGTTAACTTATTTCTACTTGTTTTTGTACTTCGTGAGCTTACAAATATGAAGGATTGACTATCCATCAATGTGATCCTTAATATTTGATTGAGCAACTTAAAAACATAAGCCACAAAATTATTTGAATAAGTATAAATACAAGCAAGTGTAGGGAGTTTTTTTAGGAATTCAAGTAAAACTAAGCGTCTCATTTCCCTCTCATTTCCGTCTAACTCCTACCGCACTCCACTGGAACCCCACTGCATATTCCGTCCCTTTATTTCGATTCAAGGCAAGGTGAACACAAATCAAGGTTAGTTCTTCTCCATTCTCCATTTTCACTAACTCTGGTTTGAGTACTGATTTCGGTGCGGATGTGGTAAGGAGATTGAAATTCAATTGTGTTTTTTATTTCTTCCATTTTAGTTTTCGATTTAGAAATTTATTGGTCCTGTGTTTTTGCTATTGTTACTGTGCATCGCAAGCTTCGACAAATTTCGAATCGGTATTTGCATTCATGAATCGGTGACACGAGATTGATCGGAGAACGGTGAAATTCAAGTGACGCACTTTTTGGAGCAGAATCGTTGGCAGTAACACACTTTTCCGGTGATTTTCTGCTGGCTGTTTCAGTGCTCATTTATGAAAGTTTGGTGCAGAATTTTTATTTTTTCCAGCAGTGGAAATCTGAAATTGGTTTTGGTGCAGTGTAAATTGGCAGCTACTGGTGTAATTAGCATTTTGCAGTATTTGTTGGTTGATTGGAATTCGAGGGATTGAATTTATTTTGAGCAAATCGAAACGGTGCTTTGGCTGGAACGCATCTCACTGGTAAAATTGAATTTGGTTGATTTGGTGTTAGACTTAAATTGGTGAAGTTATGGAAATTGGTAAAATAAAATTAGCACAGCAGAATTGAAATTAATTAAAACATTATTGGTAAATATTTTTTGTGTGTAAATCATACACGCGTGTAGCTGAGTAAGTATTATTCTGAATCTGTGATTTGATTTGAAGCATTTGGTGGAATGATTGAGTTGTTTTGTGATCGTTTAAAATTGGTTTGAAGCAGCTAAAGTGTGGATTAGTTAGAGTGTTAAGTGTATGTTTTTTTCCTGTTAATGATGTCAAAGAAACTTTTCTCTTTTTTTGTTAATTTGACAATTTCTTTGCGTGCTAGTAATTTTCTTTGCTTGTATGTTTTCTCTCACGTAACACACTTATATACATGAGTCCCGATATTTGAACAACCCAAATTTGTTGCTCCAGCATACAATGACTGATGTGACAAATAAAATAATATTTTACTTGTGTTGTGGGGTCCAGTTAAAATTTATGAAAAGAGGACATTTGGGTGTCCTTGGTGACATTATGAAATTAGGTTAGAAATTAGGGTTGCACCTCTCAGTTTCCATTTACGCTCTTCTCCTCCACATCCTCTTTCACCTTCTCCTCAAGCATTCTCTTCGAACGTTGATGGTGGTAGTGGTGGGTGCGCCTCTTTTCACGGTGGTTGGTCGTCGTGGTGGGTGAGGCTGTTTTGACGATGGTTGGTCGTGGTGGTAGGTGCGCGTGTTTTCACAATGGTTGGTCGTCGTAGTGCGTGCGGCTATTTTGACGGTGGTTGGGTGGTGCTATTGGTGATCAAATGTAACATTTTGTCTGTGTTTAGTATTTGCTTATTTTTCTGGAGTATGATGATTTTTTGTAGAATATACTGTTAAACCGTATATATTTTGGTGTCCTTAGTTTATGTAAATATGCATGGTTTTTCAGAATTTTTTTTCTCCCAAAAATGCCTTTTTTGAAGCTATGATATTGTGAAGAAAAATGATGTTGGTATGAGTTGTCCAAATATCGAGACTCTATTGTGAATTCAGTCATGGTTGAATATATAGACAAAGAGAGAGAGGTCATTATATACTGAAATTGTATATAGTTAATCCTTGTATGAGTATCTATTACATATATGTATCTTGGTGTGTAAATAATGCATAGTCTTGCTTTGGATAGATAATCATGTGAGTGATTATTGCATATATGTGCCTTAATGTATAAAAAATGCGGAATGATTCTTTGGAATTTGTTAATCCTGTGAGTGATTATTGCATACATGTGTTTTGGTATGTAAATAATGCAAAGTCTTTCTTTGGAATGTTAGGTTGATGAGGAACCAAATTTTTTAAGGCAGTTGTTTAATCTCGATGGTTGAAATTGTATGTTCCTAATTTATTCACAACTATTACTTTAGAAATGAAAATATGATCTGTGAAGTTATCTCTGCATATTTTAATCTGAGAAGAACCCACTTCCATTATAGTACACAAATAAACAAGTTTATTAGTTGAAAGTTATGGTAAGAAAACCTTATTTTTGTTTTCTATGAAGATTAAATATATCAGAACATATTATAATCAAACACAATGGTATAAAAAATGCAGAATGATTCTTTGGAATTTGTTAATCATGTGAGTGATTATTGCATATATGTGTTTTGGTATGTAAATAATGCAAAGTCTTTCTTTCGAATGTTAGGTAGATGAGGAACCAAAATTTTTAAGGCAATTGTTTAATCTCGGTGGTTGAAATTGTATGTTCCTAATTTATTCACTGTTGTTACTTTAGAAATGAAAATGATTATGTGAAGTTATCTCTGCATATTTTAATATGAGAAGAACCCACTTCCATTATAGAAAGTACATAAACAAGTTCAGTAGTTGAAAGTTATGGTAAGAAAACCTTATTTTTGTTCTCTATGCAGATTAAATATATCAGAATATATTACAATCAAACACAAGGGTAGCCAAGAGTTTGCTATTACTGGGAAATAATCAAGAGACAAAAGCTATCCAATTCATGTTTTCCTCAACAAACTGTTTTGTGATAAATTGTGCCACTATACTATGTAACTCGTGATCCATGAACCACATTACAATAGTATTCCATTAGTAGAAAAATGCCAAATAATTCTGAAATTTTAATAAGATATCGTTACTGCCTATGCAGAATGAAGATTATATTAAGTTAAATTATTAAATTTAGATGTAAAAATGGTAAAATAGACTAATAAAGTTTTCTGGTTGGTTGGGGTAGGGCATGAGCTGAGGAGAAAGTAAGTTAAATGAGGTCTTTAGAGGCCATGAGTGTAGAGAAGTGTGAAGTGATCACAAAAATTCACTGAACTTAGAGGGTGACACATGTGGTGACCTTAGTACGAATATGTGGTGACCCACATTACACTTCCTGCACAGACCCATGGAAAGTTTTTAAGGAAATTTCAAGTGAGTGTTCGTGTTGGTTAAGGAGGATCATGAGGGTAGGAAAAAAGTGGGTTAAATGAGTTCTTTAGAGGCCATGAGCGTAGAGCAGTGTGAAGTGACCATAAAAATGAGTGAACTTAAAGGGTGACAGTATGTGGTGACCCTCGTAGGAATATGTGGTGACCCACATTACACTTCCAGCACAGACCTAGGGAATCTTTTTCTGAAAATGTCAAGTGAGTGTTCGTCTTGTTTGGGGAGGGGCATGAGGTGGGGAGAAAGTGGGTTAAATGAGTTCTTTAGATGCCATGAAAGATAGACCCCTATGAAGTGAGCACAAAATTCATTGAACTTAGAGGGTGACCGTGTGTGGTGACCTTAGTAGGAATATGTGGTGACCTACATTACACTTCCTGCACAGACTCAGGGAAACGTTTTTTGGAAATGTCAAGTGAGTGTTCCTCTTGGTTAGGGAGGGGCATGAGGTGGGGAGAAAGTGAGTTAAATGAGTTCTTTAGAAGCCATGAGAGTAAGAAAGTGTGAACTAACCATAAAATTCACTTAACTTAGAGAGTGACACTATGTGGTGACCCTAGAGGGAATATGTGGTGACCCAAATTACACTTCCTGCACATACCTAGGGAAATTTTTTTCTAGAAATGGGAAGTGAGTGTTCGTCATGGTTGTGGGGCATGAGGTGGGGAGAAAGTGGTTTAATTGAGGTCTTTAGAGGCCATGAGTGTAAAGCAGTGTGAAGTGGGCACAAAAATTCACTAAACTTAGAGGGTGACTAGTTGTGGTGATCCTAGTAACTGTTAGTAAAATGCATAACATATTTGACATTCGATTTTAATTTCCATTTCTTAAAACAATTATTATCCATATAACTATGCACGAGATTTTTTAAATTTATTTTATTTGTACTTGTTATATGCCACAAATGAGTCTGCCAATTCAGAAGTTATGTGTTCGAGGTAATGGGTTTAACTGAAGTCAATCTAAATACATTCAATGGGATACGTAATACAGTTGAGGGGGTACGTACAAAATATATATGTTGTTAAATAACTTAACTGTTTCAAATGAGGTATAACTTTGAATAATATGTAATAATAACTAATGATGTTGTATCCATTCTTAGGTCTCAAGTAGTCCTTTTATTGGGTTTCTTTCGCTCTTGACATCATTAGATAGTAATTTGAATAGTTCACACCACTGGAGTGCACCTCAGGTCATTTTGTTATTTCTACTATAACTTATTTCAATCTCTTTATTCACTAACTTTGTTATACATCAAGATGTTTTTAAGTCTTCTTTGTTATTCCTTTGCAGGTAAAAAACAACACTCTTTGTAAATGTTGACGAATGTGACAATGTATTCAGGATGAAGTTTATGAATGACGTGTACAATTTTGTTATGTATTCTTGAACAATGGTGGTTGATTTTCAGTCACCCACTTAATGCAATGGGTGGGTTGTATATGTTTGTATGAAAATTTTGTGACCGTATTGAATATATGTTGTAAGATAAAGTGTACATGGTTATCCCTAAAAAATATATTTTTACAAAATGTTATGTTTTCTTTCTTTTAAAAATCGTTACTCAAATATTTATTTTGGGAATAAGAATGCAGAAGAATTTTCTAAATCCAAGAATTATGTGAGTGCTCTTAGCAGTGATGCATTTTCACTTGACACACCTAATTTGGTTCCATCCAAAGGCCAAGATTGCTTGTACTTAAGCATTGATGTTTTTTCGCTTGCACTTAATAATATCGCTCAAGCCAAACATGTCCAGTGGTGAAGGGGTGCCTTTTCGGTCACACTAAAATGATCCAGTGGCGAAGGGGTGCAGTTTAGCATGCACCAAAAACTTTGGATTGAGCGAAAACAGTCTAGTGCTGAACGAGTCTAGTTTAGCTTGCACCAAAAAAATTGGATTGAGCAAAAACGATTCAATGTTGAACGAGTCCAGTTTAGCTTGCACCAAAAAAATTGGATTGAGCGAAAACGGTCCAGTGCTGAACGGGTCCAGTTTAGCTTGCATCAAAAAATTTGGATTGAGCGAAAACGGTCCAGTGCTGAACGGGTCCAGTTTAGCTTGGACCAAAAAAATGGATTAAGCCAAAATGGTTAAGTGTTGAACAGGTCCAGTTTAGCTTGCACAAAAAAATATGGATTAAGCGAAAATGGTCCAGTGCTGAACGGGTCAAGTTTAGCTTGCACCAAAAAATTTGGATTGAACGAAAACAGTCCAGTGCTGAACGAGTCCAATTTAGCTTGCACAAAAAAAATGGATTAAGCGAAAATGGTCCAGTGTTGAACAGGTCCAGTTTAGCTTGTACCAAAAAATATGGATTAAGCGAAAATGGTCCAGTGCTAAACGTGTCTAGTTTAGCTTGACAAAAAAAATGGATTAAGTGAAAATGGTCCAGTGCGGAACAGGTCGAGTTTATCTTGCACCAAAAAATATGGATTAAGCGAAAATGGTTCAGTGCTGAAGGGAATCACTTTAAGTTGCACTCCAACTATTTTATTGATCCAAAATATGCAGTATTGAAGGGGTGTTTTTTAGGTTACACTCAAAATATTGGAGTGAGGCAATATTTCTCAATCAGGTTACGCTTCCTTATCTCTCTCTCTCTCTCATTATTGCGTTTGTGATTGCTGATTTCTCAATCAGTGGATCATTTTGGCTGAATCCAATATTTTTAGTGCAAGCTAAACTGCACCCCTTCACCACTGGATGAATTTCGTTCAAGGCATTAATTTTAGTGTGATCGAAAAGGCACCCCTTCACCACTGGACTTGTTTGGCTCGAACGATATTATTAAGTGCAAACGAAAAAACATCAGTGCTTAAATACAAGTAATCTTGGCCTTTGGGTGGAACCAAATTAGGTGTGTCAAGTTAAAATGCATCACTTCTAAGAGCACTCACATAATTCTTGGATTTAGAAAAATCTTTCACATTCTTATTCCCAAAATAAATGTTTGACTAATGATTTTTAAAAGAAGAGAAAACATAACATTTTGTAAAAAATATATTTTTTTAGGATAACCATGCACACTTTTATCTTACAAAATATATTCAATACAGTCACAAAATTTTCATACAAACATATACAACCCACCCATTGCATTAAGTGGGTGACTGAACATCTACCACCATTGTTCGAGAATGTTGATCAAGAGTGATCAAAGGCTTTGAAGAATCCAAATCCAAGTGTTTGATGCAAGGCTGAAGTTGCTACTGTGTTTAGGATAGGATATAGGTAGTTCATTTGTGTAACCCACTCTTTGTTGAATATAAAGCTAAAGTGTTTTTTAAATCTTTTAAGATTAAAGTGTTTTTCAAACTAAGTGAAAAACAACCTGTTGTTTTGTCGAAACAACCGATTGTTTTACTCTTAGGTGTTTTTAAAAATGTTGAAAACTGTTTTGGTTGGTTGATTTGCTGTCAAACCAAAACAATCGATTGTTTGTTTCGTGATTTTCAATCAATTGTTTGTTTGAAAATCCTAACAAAATTCTGTTTTGTTGGTTGAGTGTGCTTTAAATAATTTTCAACTGAATACGCTCCTGTATTAAATGCTTTGACCAATCTTTGAAAGCTATAAATAGTTTGTTTATGTTTTATAACAAACAAAAAAAAACAGATTTGAGTTTTTCAGTTGTGAGAGATTGCTTTCAAGTTTTTGAACATTCACTTTTCAGCTTTGGTTTTCTCAAGAGAGAGTGGAATAGGATTACATATGTATTGATTTTAGTTTGTTCTGTAAACAAGTGTAATTCTTTCTGAATTCTTTGTAATTTTTGGTGTTGTAGCCAAGGAGTGTTGTGTGCTCTTGAGGTTGTCAAGATCAACATTCTTGGTGTGTGTTGTGCAAAAGGAAGTGTGTTTCTTGAAGGGTTCAAGGTCACATCTTCGGTGGTTTTTGTGTGTAATCTGTATTGATTGCTTAGTGGATTGCCCAGTGGCTTATAGGGATTGGATGTAGCTCTTGGTTTAAGAGTGAACGAGTATAAACTGTTTGTGTATCTCTTTCTTCTTTTAAACTCATTTAAATTCAGTTGTTATTGCTTTTCTGGTATAAACAACTGATTGTTTTTCTGGTGCTTTGCTGTTTTGTGCTTTATATCTTGGCTAACTGAATTTCTGATTGAGTTTCATACAAAGGATTTTGTTCTAGCTGAAATAGTTTTCGAAAATCCCCTTTAAACAATTCACGTCCCTCTCGTTTAAGGCCATATATTCTAACAAAGAATACATAAAAAAATTGTACACATGTCATTCATAAACTCCATCCTGAATACATTGTCGCATTCGTCAACATTTACTCAGAGCGTTGTTTTTTACCTGGAAAGAAACAACAAAGATGACTTAAAAACATCTTGGTGTATAACAAATTTAGTGAATAAAAAGAATGGAATAAGTTATAGTAGAAATAACATAATGACCTGAGGTTATGTACAAAAATATGTTATAGTATAAACAAATAGATTGTGCCCACTTCTCACTGCTCTACACTTTCTCCCCACCTCATGCCACACTACACCCAACACGAACTCTCACTTCCCATTTCTAGAAAAATTTTCCCTGGGTATGTGCAAGAAGTGTAATGTGGGTCACCACATATTCCCTCTAGGGTCACCACATAATGCCACTCTCTAAGTTGAGTGAATTTTTTGGTTACTTCACACTGCTCTACACTCATGGCCTCTAAAGAACTCATTTAACCCACTTTCTCCCCGCCCTTACGATCCTCCCTAACCAAAACTAACACTCTTAGAAAATTATGTATCAAATTAATTTTTAACATTATATAACTTACTACCCAATATATAAACAATAAAATTTTAAAAAAAAATTATGACGTGGCAGAAGTCGTGCCAAGTTGGCACGACTTCAGTATGACATGGCACAGTCGTGTCTAATTGGGACGATTTGTGCATATGAAGTAGTGCCAAATTGACACGACTTGCCTAAATTTGTAATTTTTTTTAAACGGACCCCATTTTGGTAAAAACAAAAAAAAATAACCCCATCATGGTCAAAAACCCCGATATTACAGTCCATGTAAACAAAAAGCGTTGATCAAGTTGCATCTGAACAATTTCTGTGCCGAGTTAACTTTCCCAAGTCATAGTGTTTTGGCTATAGTTTTTACTTTTAGTTGAACGTATATGGGTGTATATGTTTGTTGTGTTTTGCAAACAGTTTTTGGTTGCATCAGTTCTATTTTGTGTATGTCTCATGTGTGTCTCGTTTGCATGCACCTTTTCTTTGCTAGTTTTCGTAAATGGTTGTTGTGAGTTATCGTTTGAAAGTTTTCTTCTATTTGGAGATATCTTCTGTATTCTTTTGAGATCTTGTCTTGTTTGCGTTGGCTGCCCATATTGGTTGAGCATGCTTGTCTGCTTTTTGGTTTGGGAGCATACTACTGTACTTGCACCTAGTTTTTTTTTTCAGGTTGTGTTCTACGCCAACACCTAAATTTTATTTTAGGTTTTATTCTGCGTCTGCATTCTTTTTTTAGTTCATGTGGGTGTTTGATTTCGCTTGAGACTTGGTATGCTTATGATTAAGTTTTGAATGAGTAGGGATAGATTTGGTGCATGGAGGTTATATGTTTGGGCCATCAGTTACTTGCTCCATCACTTTTTATGTTTGTGGTACCACCATGTGTTTCTACATCATAAGGTCTTAAACTATTTCAATTAAAGTTTTTTTGCAATTGGTGCGTGCAGGGGTATTGAACATTTGCATATAAATAACATAACAAGTGAAATGTGCTATGGCTGTCTCTTTTTATTTTCCTTGTTGGTTGGTGTGTAAGCCCGTTTGCTTTTTGGCACGACTAGTTATTATTCTCAGGTAGATTCTCCCTACACCATATCAATTTGGGCTGCACCCAACATATCCCTGTGAAAATATCAAAACACCCTTAATGAATTGAAAATTAGGTTACAAGTGCACCCAACCCAGCAGCCAAGCACCGTCCATTATTCTGCTCATTGAGGCAGTGGCGAAAACCTTACACACAGACGAAGGCAGCGTTCAGAAGCTTCAGGCAACGTTTTTTAGGGACTTCGACAGCGATAGAGAGCCAAGGCAACAAAGAAGGAGACCTTTCGCATTGCTTGTAGGTTTCATATATTTTTATCCAGAAGTGTGTTGTGGGTTCCGGATATTTTTATCTGAAAGTATGTTGCGGGTTTTGGATATTTTATTTGGAAGTGTGTTGTGTGGGTTTCGGATATTTTTATCCGGAAGTGTGTTGTGTGGGTTCCGGATATTTTTATCCAGAAGTGTGTTTTGTGGGTTCTGGATATTTTTATCTGGAATGCATTAATTATGTGTTTTTCTTTTCTGCCCTCAATGATATTCTTACTATCTCTGTCCTTAAAATTGGCCTTATAATATTAGTGCACGTAGTTATTTATGATTGAACAAGTGTTTAATTTGGTTTTTACTTTGGAATTATTAGTTCATCAAATTACCCTTAACAAGTTGTCTATTTTTTTAGGACCAATTTTATTTTTTATTTGATAGTATTTTTATGAATAGCAACATGGTGAGGACTAGAGGAGGAGGATCTTCTAATTTGGACCTTGTGCGACCAACTACATCTGTGAGAAGAAGGCGTGATGGTCCTAGTACTTTAGTTCCAAATGAGGACTTTGAATATTATATTGAACAAGAAGAAGTTGAAATTAATTATGAAGGCTATTTAGGAGGGCCAGTGGATAAGTCATTACTGATTAATTATGAAGATCATGTGGCTAGACAGTTATGGGATGGTTTGGTAAGTAAAGAACATTAATTGAGTGTCTTATGTATGTATGTATTTATTGATGATATATCTTGATTATTGTAGGATTGTGGGAGCTGAAGGTCGTTTCTCATGGTAGAAAGATAAATAAGTTAGAAGCACCTCTTGAGCGCATAGAGACTATAGTAGACATGTCGGGCTTAGGTGGTCTAGTTCATGCTAGTTATGAGAATTTAGATGAATGATTGCTTTGTGCTTTTGTACAGAGATGACATGCAGAGGCAAACACATTTCACTTACCTATCAGGGAGATGACCATCACTCTTGATGATGTGTCAAATTTGTTGCATATGCCCATTGTCGGACAATTTTACACGCTTCACATCTTAGATGCAGATTCAGTGAATGATTTATTGGTAGAATCCCTCCGTGTTGACCGTGGAGTTGCATCTGAAGAGACAAGACACTGTCGAGGAGCTCATGTGTGTCTCAGTTGGTTAAGAGATGTGTATGAGGATGCATGCTCAAGGAGGCAGTGGAATGTAGCTGCTAGAGCTTATTTACTTACTTCGGTTAGTGTGATTTATCTTGGGTTTTTGGTCGATCTGAGGTTGACTGAGGGATATGCTTGGGCGACAACTGCATTAACCCACATGTATGAGCAACTAGAAGATTGTAGTTATGCAAAGACTAGACAACTAGCTGGTTATGCGACATTGTTGCAGGGTTGGATGTATGAGCATTTCCTATTTATAGGGATGAGACGTACGCAAAACCAGTATTCTGAAGACCAACCTCGGTATAGGATGTATGAACCAGGAAAAGTTGTTTCAATTGTTGTTTTCCGATTGCAACTAGATACATTGACACTAGGTTGCATTCAATTTTCCCAATACGACGAGCACAGGGAATTTGAGTCGATATCGTTATTCTCTGGTTATTTGATGCTTGAATTTTGGACACAATTGCACATGCGAGAACGTGTTCTCTGTTAGTATGGATATGCGTAGATCATCCCTCGTCACCCATCTGTAGTTAGAGATGACGATCCCACTGCAAATAAAATGGATTGACGATGGTTACATTTCAATGATTATGCCATACAGGATATGGACATAACACCTTATCCTGGTGCCTGCGTTCAACAATACACGGAGGAGTTTCGATCGGTATCACAACCATATGTGATTAACATTGCGGAGGATGAGTGTTCTGTATCAAAAGCACTTGCCCACGGACAGTGGCAACTCATCCTTAGGAAACACATCCTGCTATGGTATGGATTAACCATTATTAACATTTTCATTTATGTTAATTTTTTCTAATATTTCACATTCATGCTTGTAGGGTATTTGTCGTAGAATTACACAGACATTGCAACCATTACTTAATCATGGTGATGTGGTGGAGGGCAGCCTTGTGTGGGAATGAATACAGGCAACCATCATGTTAGCACGAGGAACAACGAATGATAGAGTTGTGTATGTCAGGAGACATTGACGTAGGAATGATTGATAATGTATTAGGACTATTGATTATGTAATATTTTTATCAATGAACCATGTTTTTTGACCTCATTAATACCAGTTAATGTTGATTTTACTTATACTATTTAAATTGGTATAGGATTTTAATTCGTTAACACTTTAAGAAAAAAAAACTCAAAATCATTGGCTTCCAGATGACCATATCTGGAAGCATGATAGTGCCTTCTGCATGTTGACGTCTGAAGTGAATAATGTCAATTCTGAATGGTCAAATCCGTAAGCAAGGATTTCAATTCCAGAATTCCATATCTAGAAGCAACCACTTCAGTTATGGTCTAAATATCCATAAGAACCATTATGCGTTCTGGATTTCGCCATCCATAATTGTATACGAAAGTTTCGAATCTTAGCATCTGTAAGTATATACGTTAATTTTGGTTATAGGCATCCGTAAGCGCATATATGCATTACAAATGTAGTAAATACATGTATGCACACGGAAGACCACAAGTACATGTAAGAGTACATCCACCACACCTATTTTGATCAAACCCCACAGATTTAACGCTATCAAGCTCTTCAGTAATAAGATTCATAGCATATTTAGACACAAAACCTAACAATTTTTTGTAAGCTGTAACCTTAAACCGATGTCTGACCACATGCAAACTCTTTTGGAATGAAGCTTTGATTGCATTATGTTGTAAAATAATAACCTTGTTGATCGAATCCCAAAAGAAACATAAATCCCCCATGGAATTTTGAAGAATTCTCTTTAGGCTCCAATGTGCCGCCTCAACCCTGTTACTTGTTGTTTCCTAAGTGCATCACTTTACCTGTGCATGCCTTCACAATTTTTTCTTTATGTGGACGTAACCATGCAACCATCACATAATCAACAAATATAGGCCACGGAGAATAGAAAACTTTGAAAGCATTGACATGATCTTCAAAAGCCTAAACAATATCACAATCCACAACAGATCCCCAAGCTTGCATTACTTGATCCCATGTCTCTCTTGGATGAATCAACATTTTACATTTTGTTTTCACATTTTTATCAATGAGAAATCGACAAAGCAAATTATAAGCTCCAAGAAACACGATTTTGATTGCATTCATTAAGGCAATATCTCTATCACATACCACCACCCTAAGGTATGAATCAACTCTAAAAAACAACCATTTAAGTCTATCAAGGGCCCACAAAAAGCTATTTTCCTTTCCAGTTGCTAGTAAACAAAATGCAACGAAAAAAGTCAAACCAGTTGATGTAATCCCAACAACCTCAAGTAACGACATCCTATACTTGTTCGTTTTGTACTATCCATCAATATGACAATGTAAAAGGAGTTCACTAGTTTTACTGAATTTGGGTGTGTCCAAAATATATATATCTTGCACGACATTCGACACCTCTTCACACCTACACAAATGCAAATACATGTCTCGTTCCAGTAACAACATGATCTGTTGCATTTTTGTTTATGACCTCGTTGTGATCTTCGGTGAACACTCATTGCATTATAAACTTTCTTTATCGTCATGACATTCTTCTCATTTCTCTCTTTCATGGTTAGTAAAATATTTCTTGGCTTCACTGAAGTTTTAGTCATATGCTTAACCATAACCTTTTCCTCAACACTTAACCTTCCAACATACGGATGAACCACCAATGTCTCTGCCAAATTAATTCAACCATCCACCCTTGACCACCTTTGATTGGTTTCCCTCGCAATCTGAAAGGACACTCACACTTCCTACTTCCTGTTTGACTGATATCTGCGTCATTTTTATACTGTCTGTATTTACCTCCTATCTCGCAACCTAATAATACGTATGTCATCCTTCTTCGTTGCCCCGCCCATGTTTCCGACCTTAATATAACAATAAAAAATTCATAACTATAGCCAACACTTCTCGCTCACTATAACAACTCATCTCGATTACGAAATACCTACAATAGCATATGCCAAATTTTAAAATCATTCATAAACAATAAGGTTCACACGCCTAACATTTACCTTACCTCATTTGTAGTAAATGTGTCACTACACTCATGTGTCCTATGTTCATTATCTAACGCATTATAAGTTATTGACTGCTCTAGATCAACATCATTTAATCCATCCCACACATCAATCTCTCTTGAAATTCCCATGTATGAGTCTGTTGTATCCATTGACAATGCTAAAAAAAAAACACATCAGTTAGCTTCTGGATATTAATATTTGTAAGTCTCAAAATACCCTTCCGGATTTAGAAATCCAGAACACATATAACCATTCTAGATATTCATATTCGAAACTCAAAAATCTACTTCCAGATAAAGTTGTCCAGAATTGATATTTGACTTATGGACATGTGCGTTCAGAAGCTTAAACTGGAAACCTAATTTTCTTACAGATTTGTATATTCGAAGTCACTAACAATGCATTCCAAACTCATGCACCCATAAGTCAATATCCAGGCTTTCAGATTTCATTATCCGGGAATATCTCAGCTAAAAAAAATGCAAAAATGAAGATGGTTGTGTTGACTTACCTCAAAATAATGTGAACTGGAGCTAAGAGTGAAACGTTCCCTTCACCACCACACCAACATCACCACCTCTGCACCTCAAACGAACAAGCTCCTCTGCACCTCAGCCTTGCACCTTTTTTCAAAACAAAGAAGAGAGGGCAAAATGAGATTTTAAAACTTTTGTTGGGTGCACATCTAAAATAATATGGTGTAGGGAGAAATTGCCTTATTCTCATCCTTAGTCTTTTAAAAAACTTTGGGTCTGTTCATTCGGCCAAACATTTCAACTATTTGTCAACCCTTTTTTATATAGGCAAGTTTTTCATGCATTATATCAATTTCAACCTACATTATATATCTTTTAAATTTTCAAAATTATCCTCTATTCTGAATTTAAAAATTTGAAATTCAAAAAATATAATTTAAAAGTAAAAATTTTGTTCCAGAAAAGAAATTTTGAAAATACATTTCGAAAAATAATTTTTGGAATTTAAAAATGTGTTATGGATATCCAAATCCGGAATATTTCTGAAAAAGAGGTTCTGAAAGTATTTTTTTTATCTACACCCTCTTTTCATTTTCATCATTTCACAGGAGCATTTTAGCCATTTTCAATGACAGATTGGGTGCAGACTGAAGTTGATATAATTGATATGGTGCAAGGAGAATTTTCCTTTTATATATTCACCATCTTATATTGAAAAGTCTGGGCCCATTCCGCCGTCCCAACACTTTAACTATTTGTTGCTCCTATTATTTATATACCCACCAATTTTTATTTTATTTAATTAGTTTGGGCCAGTTCGTTCGGTCTAACATTTATGCTATTGAAATCCAATTTTACATATGCAATCACCAACATTGTTTTTGAAAAGTAAAATAAAGAATAAAGAAAAAAATGATTTTTGGCACTAAATTTTATCATTGTATGGATAATCTGATATTTAACACGATTGTTTAAGTATTTGTATAATTATATACATTACCTTATACTATTTTCAGCAAAAATAAAAAGGTATATTTTTTCATAAAAAATTCACACAAATAGTCAAATAGTATAGATGATTAGTTTACTTATGTCCAAAAATTATAAAAGAATATTTTAAAATTTATCTTAATATTATATATATATATAAATAATTTCTCTTGATTGTTGTTTTACCATAGGATCTGATTTGTTTACATTCTAAAAGTTTTTCTCTCCTATTTTACTACTCATTCTAATTCTCCTATTGATACATTTTGTTTTTACAAATTCTGCTAGCTTTGCTTTTATTTTTATCAAACAATTCCATATAGATATGGATAAGTCTTGGATTGACATGTCTAGAAATACATATCAGTATATGGGTGAATTGAATAAATTTTTGGACTCTGCATTTATTAATAAGAGTGTTGATAGTAAGATAATTTTTCCATGTCTGAAATGCAATCTTAACAAATGGAAAACTTGAGAAGCAACATATGAGCACTTGATTCTTCATCATTTTTCAAAAGGGTATACATTTTGGATTTTACATGGTGAGACAAGTTTTGTACGGAATACAACTGAAACATCTCCAGTTTCCCAATCAAATAAGCATGGATTTTTGCTAATGATCCCGTAAGTGTCATGGTTAATGACGCTTTTAAGATTTTTTTTTCTATAATGGTAACTTGATTCTTCAATAATTTTTGTAATATCATATATCGTGATTCATATACTTTTATTAAATTTTATAGGAGCAAGAGCTTGGTCGAAAAGTTAATAGAGGAGAAGTATGAGTAACAACACATAAGCATGTTAATGGAGAATTTGTGAATGATAAGACAAGAGAGATGGTAGTAAGCACAATTTTTGTAAAGACAAAAACTCAACCAAATTGGATGCAAGCTTCATTCATAACTTTTTTTTACTGTTTGTAGGAAAAAATTCAAGCATATGAATCAAATACATCTTCCCTCTCAAAAGATATATCAATTGAATATTCACTAGCTCATGCCTTAGGAAGTCAAGAACATTGTGGTCGTGTCCGAGGGAAGAGATTGAAAACTTGTCCTTCTTATGTGTTTGGATATACCAGGAATTCTTGCACTGGGATATATTCATCTTCTTCATCTTATAGAAAATTGGAGAATTAGGTTATTGTACACATTTTATTATGTAGCAATTTGGTTTTCTTTACTTTAGATTGTCATGACAAGATTGAAAATGTTGTTGTTTTGAATATTATTGGACAATATTAACAATTGTAGCAAATGTAGCGTAGCTCTTGTTGATAGATTGGTTATTTTTTAATGTATATAGATTCTTTTCACTTTTTTTCACGATAGATTGTGTTCTAGTATGGTCATTGCATTAAAGTCACAATTGGATGAACAAAACAAAGGATTTGAAGAACATGACAAAAGATTTGAGGCAATGGTGATTTTTTTTATTCAAAATTATCAAGGTCAATGGTCTCTCAAGTTGTCCAATTCGTCATCGGTAATCTTTTAAAAAGTTAAATAACTTATTTTATTTTTTCAAATTTTATATTTCAAATTATGATACATGTTTATATTGTAGGTTTCTGATCTAGGAAGTGTGACAAGTAATATAGCAAATTTTGGGCATAAGAGAAACATATGTGATAGTTGAAGAATATAATGTGAAAACGATTTGTCCTATTTTGTGCTATGTGAACAATATGTTATGTTTTCGTAGTACTTCATAAGTATTCTTCTTTTAGTGTCTCGTCCTAGTTTTTTTTAACTCATTCTATGTAAGTTTGAATTTCAATGTGTCTAATTGATATATTTTGGTATAAATTTAAATTTAGTTACATATGTATAAATTGTCAATTGATGAATGTTATCCATTTATTTGTTTTATTAATTGAAAAAGTAATTTATCAAACATAGATAAATAAATACAATAGATGTAAGCAATTGTGATTGAAAAACACATGAATGCATAAATGATAAATGAGTAAAAAAATAGATGTTCATAGTTCTGAAACCTATGGTACTTTACGAAGGTTTTTGAAACGAATGGTATTTTACGGCGGATTTTGAAACTCATGATATTTTGTTGAGGTTTTGAAATTCATGATATTTTACAGAAGTTTTGAAATCCATGATATTTTATGGAGGTTTTGAAACTTATAATATTTTACGGAAGTTTTTGAAATTCATGGTATTTCATGGAGACTCTGAAACCTATGATATTTTACAGAGATTTTAATCCTTGATAATGTAAAAAAAACCTCTGTTAAAACATTTTTTTTTCTTGTAATATCATGTCTCTTATGTGAATTTCATTGATATCGAATGTATCTTATTGAAAAACCTATGACAATAAAAAGAAATAAAAATTACACAATGCAGTTATGGTATAATATTATGAATGTTCAAAATCAAATTGATCAATTGAATTTTTTTATAAGAATTGGATGGATTTACAATTTAAATTTTCAAGATGGAACTAAAGAGAACTGTGAGTTATTGTAGATGAAATTAATCATGTGTAACTATATGAACTTGATAGTCTCTCATAATTGTTATAATTTATTTTTATGTTCTTTTTTCTGACTTGGTCAAATTAAATTTGTCATATTGATATCTTGTTATATTTTTATGTTATCAAGTTAATATTAATTTTTTGTTTTTTATTTGTGATTTTTAGACGGCAAGAATATGAGTGTAGCTTTCAATAATTTTAAATATTTAATCTTATGATTTTATTGACTTATTATTCAATATAATTATCAGATTTTGAGTAACATATTTTTCTATTATTATATTTTAACTTAAAAGATAAAAAGAAAGAATAAATCTTTAATAAAAAGAAAAAAATTAGAATTAAAAATTAAAAACAGTAAAAACTAATCCAAAACTAACTCACATAAATTAGTTTTGTTTGGTTGTGTTTTTTTTTTCTTTTGAGCCCAAACAAATCAAACTGCATATATTTTTTATGTATGGTTTAGATTTTTTTTTAATTAAAAATTAAACCAAATCGGCATAGTGAACAATTCTATAATATATTAGAAAAAATATTTTTTTATTTTATTAGAAATTTTATCTTTTTTTAAAATATTTATCACTACAAGAAAATCATGAAATAGAAACTAATTTTAGAGACAAAAAATAATTAGTTGCTATAGTGACTAAAGTAGAGACCATTTTAGAGACTAAAAAATTTTTGGTTTCTAAATTAGTTCCTATTATTGCTAAATAGTTTCTAAATTGGTATCTAATTAGCTACCAAGGTTTTTGTTAATTAGATACCAATTTAGAAACTATTTAGCAATAATAGGAACTAATTTAGAAACCAATTTTTTTTTTTAATTTCTAAAAGGGTTTCTAATTTAGTTACTATAATAACTAATTATTTTTTATCTCTAAAATTAGTTCTATTTCATGATTTTCTTGTAGTGTATATTATCTTTGAACTATCACTAGGGTTTTGAACTCGGAAATTATTTATTTCCATAGCAACTGAGGAGGTAGTAAGTAGTCAAAGTTAGTTTGAACAAATTTTTGGGTAAAGTAACTATTCAATTATTTACTATTGATCAAACTCTTCTTTCTTCTTTCCTTTGATTTCTAATCAGGGGAAAGTGTTGACAATGTATGGTTAACATTTTAAGAGTTCTACTAGTATATTGAAGGTCTATAGAGGTGTACATGAACAATTTTGCTAATAAGTACACAATCTCCTGATAATAGAGCTAATTAAGTTGTATCTATTTCATTTTATATTGAATTAGATGTGTGATATGCATTGTTGGGTTGAATTGAAGTGAAAATATTTGGAGTTAGGGTATAATTGTATACAACTATGTTATACTATTATCGAAGAGTATTCCAATTTAGTTGAAAGTGATTATAAAATCTATTGAAATATGTTTTGGTGCTTTGGATAATTAAAACAGAGTGTATTTAATAGAATGATGATTAAAATATATAATGGAGATTGATATTATACGTGGAACATGAAATTGTTGCAATTTTGGATTGATATTGCTTAATCGGTGAATTATTGTTCAAGCACTAAGTAACTATTAAGGTGTCGTTTAATGTTGACCAAGCTGCAATGTTGACACCTAATGAGCATCATGTCAATCCTTGAGCGATATGCTTCTAGAGGGAAATAGCATTTGAACTTTCATCCTAGCTTGAACTACAAGCAAGTTGATTGAGTGACAACACACATCGCTTAAACGAAAAAGATAACTTTTGAGCGATATGTTACTCTATTTACATTAAAAGATTTCTTGAACTTTACCTATCTTACTAATGCTTTATCGTTTGAGCAATCAAATGTCTGGAGTGTTAAGAGTGTTAGAGGAGAGAGGATTGATATGACCCCTCTATCACTTAACCTCTACCCCATCTTACGCTAGAAATGTTATCGCTTGATTGTTCACATGGTCATTAAGATGATAATGTTCTACACCTGAGCGATAACTCGACATTCAAGCAAGATATACCAAATAAAAAAATATATAAAATTTATAAAACGATTTTCCAACTCATAATTTGATATTTTTTCTATTAAAACAAGTCTAAAGAGAAAAAAATTAAGAATATGAAGACTTTAGAGTAAAAAAAAAAGATTACTATAAATCGAATTTTGATTGATTGGATATGAATTATACTTGTTCACCTTCTAACTAGCCAAATCCATTTTGGAAAAAAGGATGAGAAACAAATTTAGAAATGAAGATAAAGGATTAAGAATAAACATAAAAAGAGACACATAAGACTTAAATAATAAGAATGAGTTAATGAAAAAGAAAAAAAAAGGAAATAGAAGACCCTCTAAAGTAATTGGTTAGATATTCTATATTAGGTATGAAGTTAATGTTAGAATTATAGGCCTTAACCAAGAGGGGTGAGTTGTTTTTGAAATATTTTCGCAAGTATTGAAGGTAGAGTGAAAGGCTATGAAGAATCAATTAGTTAGAAATTTTTTCAACCAAAAGGAAAAATGTTTAGTTTGATTCCAGAAAATCAACCAGTTGATTTGCGAAACAACCGATTGTTTATACCAGCAGATTTGATAAACAAAGATAAAACAATTTAATGAGTGTAGGGATAGAGAGATTCACACAAGATGTTTGTACTGGTTCACTCTTAACCAAGAGCTACATCAGCCCTCAGGTAACCACTAAGAATTCACTATGTAATCAAACCTAGATTACAAACCACATACCAAAAGTGGTGATCTTGAAGCCTTGAAGAACACACCACTTTTGTCAAACCACACAGTTTCCAGCAACACCTTTTGAAACTGCACCACACCATAAGACACAAAATTACAATGTTCAGAGAAGAAGGGAATAGAATACACCTGGGTAAATAAAAGATTAAAGTTAAGAATTACAAGACTCAATCCTATTCCACACTTGAGATGATCTAAAGGCTCTTTGAATTCTTGAAAACTGTTTTCGATTAATCTCTCTTTCTTAGTTAATGCATAGGAGCGTAAAACAACCTTTTTATACTTAAATCAAGTGGTTAAAACAGTTAAATAAAAAACCAAAAGCAGTTGGAATCATTTAAAACAGATTGGAACAACTTAATAAAATTCTGTTAAGGTTTTCAGAAAAAACAACCAATTGAATTCTTGAAACAACCGGTTTAATTAGTTTGACAACAATGTCAAAGCAAATCCAAGCTTTTCAAACTCATTTTAAAAGCCACTAAGTGTCAAACAATCGGTTGAATCGACGTTTCAACAGGTTGAAATTTCACAGTCTTTAGAAAAATCATCTTTTTAAAAAAAGATTAAGATTCAATTAACCTTGGATCATCTTAAAGTGTGGATTAACAATTCAAAGACTACTAGACACACACAGAAAACCAACAACACAGTCTTCAAGCATTCCTCTTGGATTTGGATACATCAAAGCACCTTGTTCAACAATATCCCCTTATTTGGTGAAGACAAATCCCTGGTTTGCTTGTGTTGTAGTGTTTGAATTTGATAGATTCTGGAAAAAAAATTAAGCATATACAAAGCATACATAGCAGCAGGATAACCTAGATTTAAAAAGACACACAAGAACCAGTTTTTTGCATAAGCCTTCAAGCAGTAAAACCAGTAAAAACAATGTATAAACTAGTGCAAACTTAGGTGTAGATCAGAGTGTATATCAGAGTTATAGCAGCAACATAAATAAGAATAAATCATCATAGAGTGTAGCAACATAATACAACACATAAAGCATCAATTCTCCCCCTATTTGTCTTCACAATTAGAATAAAAGAAAGGATAAGAAATAAATTAAGAAAGATTTTGATAATCAAGAATACCCAACTCCTTTCTTATGAGAAAACCCTTTTCTTAGGTAGTGGCTTAGTGAAGATATCTGCAAGTTGCTTTTCAGTTTCAATGAACTGAATTTCACAATCCCCATTGCTCACATGATCCCTTATAAAGTGGTGGTGAATCTCAATTTGTTTAGTCCTTGAATGCTGAATCTGATTTTTAGTGAGATTGATAAAACTTGGGTTATCACAAAGCAAAGGAACATTGTCGACCTTCAATCCAAAATCTTCTAGCTGCGATTTGATCCAAAGGATTTGAGCATAGCAACTACTAGCATATATATACTCAATTTCTGCAATTGAGAGAGCCACATAAGCTTGCTTCTTGCTATGCCAAGATATGAGGCTTGAGTCAAGAAGATGACAAGTGCCACTTGTGCCTTTTCTATTCAGCTTGCACCCTGCAAAATTTGAATCAAAATAACCAACCAAATGTATAGGAAAGTGAGAGGGATACCATAAACCAACACTGGTTGTGCCCTTAAGATATTTCAGAATTCGTTTGGCAGCCTTGAAGTGAGATTCTTTTGGATTTGATTGAAATCTAGAACATAGACAAACTGCAAACATGATGTCGGACCTGATAGCAGTGAGATAAATCAAAGAACCAATCAATCCTCTGAATTTGGTTTGATCCACTGTTGTTCCAGTCAAATCATCATCCATATAGCAGCTTGTTGACATTGGTGTGGATGCATCTTTGCAGTTTTCCATCTCAAACTTCTGGAGAATCTCCTTGCAGTACATAGTTTGGATAAGAAAGATGTCATCCTTTAATTGCTTGACCTGCAGCCCTAAGAAGAAGGATAACTCTCCCATCATAGAGGTTTCAAACTCTCCCTGCATAACTGCCACAAATTCCTCACACAGGTAATCATTAGTAGCACCAAATATGATATCATCAACATAAATTTGAACCAAAATTATGACAAATTTTGACTTTTTAATAAAAAGAGTCTTATCAATTTTGCCTATCTCATAGCCATGAGACAAGTGAAAATTGTTAAGTCTGTCATACCACGTCTTGGGGCTTGCTTGAGTCCATACAAGACCTTTTTCAGCTTGTACACATGATTAAGATGTTGGTGATCTTCAAAATCGGCTGGTTGTGAGACATAGACTTCTTCATTGATGAATCCATTGAGAAATGCACTTTTAACATCCATTTGAAACAATTTGAAGCCACTCATACAAGAAAATACAAGCAATAATCTCACAGCTTCTAATCTGGCCACAAGTGCAAAGGTTTCATCATAGCCAATGTCTTATTCTTCTTCTTCTTCATTATATTTTTTAGCAACCAACCTAGCTTTGTTTATTGTTATTACATTAGATTCATCCAATTTATCTCTAAACATCTGTTTGGTTCCAATGATATTTATGCAATCAGTTTTAGGAACAAGAGACCACACATCATTTCTAGTGAATTAATTCAGCTCATCATGCATGGCAGCAACCCAATTTTCATCTTTAAGTGCATCACCAATAGATTTAGGTTCAATTTTAAATATAAAAGCCATGTGTTTGCAGAAATTTGAGATATAGTTTCGAGTAGATACTCCCTTAAAAATTTGTCCAATGAAGTTGTCCACAGAAAGGTACTTAGCAATTCTCCATTCTTTGGGAAGTTCATCCTGTTGCAGAATTTCAACAGTTTGTTTCGCATAATCAACCGATTGTTTTTCTGGACAAGATTTCAGCTTCTACAGAATGGTGTTCTGATCATTTTCTTCTACATAATTCTTCATAGATTCTTGTTCTGCATGGTTAGTCTCATCAAAGACAACATGAATGGATTCTTCCACAGTCATAAGCCTTTTATTATACACTCTATAAGCAGGGCTAGTTAAGGAATAACCAAGAAAGATATCATTATCCATTTTTTCATCAAACTTGCCAAGGTTTTCCTTTCCATTATTTAAAATGTAACACTTGCACTCAAACACTTTTAGATGATCAATGTTGGGTTTTCTCCCATTAAACAGTTCATAAGGGATTTTTGTCAAAAAGTTGTTTAATGAGAACCCTATTTATCATATAGCAAGTTGTGCTAACAGCATCGACCCAAAATATTTTGGCAATGAAGACTCACTCAAAATGGTTCTTGCAAGTTCCTTAAGAGACCTATTCTTCCTTTCCACAACCCCATTTTGTTGGGGAGTTTTAGGAGCAAAAAAATTATGGAAAATACCAAGTTTTTTCACAAAAACCACTTAATTTTTCATTTTGAAACTCCCCCCATGGTCACTATGAATGACACAAATGTTACTGCAACACATGTCTTGTAGTCTCTTTGTAAGCTTTTTGAATGCAGAAAATGCATCACTCTTGGATTCCAAAAATAGTGTCCATGTAAATCTAGAGAAATCATCAACAATAACAAGTGCATAGTAGTTTCCACCAAGACTCATGGTTCTTGAAGGACCAAACAAATCCATGTGCAGCAGTTCAAGGGGTCTGCAAGTTGAAACAATGTTTTTCATTTTGAAAGAATGTTTGATTTGCTTCCCCTTTTTGACATGTTTCACATATGTGGTCTTTCTCAAACTTGAGTTTGGGTAAACCTACCATAAGATCTTTTGAGATAAACTTATTTAGATGATGCATGTGGATATGTGTTATCCTTCTATGCCATAACCATGATTCGTCATGTTTGGTTAGAAGGCAACCAATAGATGCACAATGTGAGATATAAAAAAGATAGACATTCTTGATCCTTTTACCAATCAACAAAATTTCCTATGATTTGGGAAGCCGTATCTCACATGTGTTGGGCTTGAAGGTTATTTGATAACCTTTGTCACACAGCTGGCTTATGCTAAGTAGACTATGCTTGAGTCCTTCCAAAAATAGCACATCATGCATCAAAAAGGTGTTCTTGTCTCCTATGGTTCCTCTTCCAAGAATTTCCCCTTTGTTGTTGTCTCCATATGTCACATGACCTTCTTGCTTGAGAAGTAGATTAACAAACTTAGTTTTATCCCCTGTTATGTGCTTTGAACAACCACTGTCCAGGTACCACATGTGCTGATTTTCCATCAAAGAACCCTACAAGAAATAAGATCAAGGAGCAAGATTTCGTCTCCTTTTAAATTTGGGTCCATGAGCATTAACTGGAACATTAGGATCCTTGAAATTCTTAGGAACCCACTTTAAAACACCTCTAGGAACAAAAAATTTCCTTACTCTGCAAAATCTAACAGAATGACCCATTTTCATGCAGTAAAAGCACAAAACAATCCGTTGTTTCGACAAATCAATCAGTTGTTTTTTTAAAGAAACATGAAAATGGTTTGAAACTGATATTTTCTTGTTGTTTGGATTAAAACCCAGTCCACCTTTGCCAAAAACATATTTTTGAGATGCAAGAACAGTTTGATTAGCCTTTGCAAAACTTGTCACAATTTTTAAAAGATAGTGGACTTTCTTTTGAAGTGATTCAAAATTTTCACAAAAGCTAGAATCACACTTTCAAGAAGAGTTCTTGTAAATCATTTCCAAATTTTCAAAATCTATTTTTGAATTGTTCAACTCTTCTTCCAAAGTCTTGACTCTGTTTCCAACCAATTATTTAAGCCTTTCAAGTGGTTGTTCAAAAGGGCTAGCTTAGTAGCTTATTCATGAGTCTCTATAAAAGCATAAAAAAGTTGGCTATAATTTTCAAAGTTTATGGAAGTGTTGGAACTTACACTGTTTGTTTCTGATTCCTCCTTTGCCACCAAACATAGATTGGCTTCTTCATCTTCTTCGATGATGATCTAGAGGATGAATCATCATTTTCTTGTCATGCAATGTAGGTTTTTCTAGCTTTGCTCTTCTTTTCAAATTTCTTTCTTGTTCCTCTCTTCTTGCTTTCATTGTTGGGACAATCGGCCTTGATATGACTGTTAGAATGTATGGCTTTAAACTAGAGGGGGGTGAATTGTTTAAAGAGGGTTTTCGCAAACTTTTAAGCCAAGAATGAAATTACTTCGAGAATATCTTGATTAAGAAATCAGTTTTTCAAAACACAAAGCTAAAAGCACAACACAAGAAAAACAATCGGTTGTTTCGCAAAAACAATCGGTTGTTTATACCAGTTTACAAATATAAAAACTGAATTTAAAGAGTTAAGGGATAGAGAAAATGCACACAGAGATTTATACTGGTTCACT
>Ga0123342_1003109_pt1 | contig 26970 bp, 25 predicted proteins | sample Turbeawhitnodule_FD_89960 | JGI IMG/M metagenome (GOLD analysis project Ga0123342, IMG submission 89960) | Root nodule microbial communities of legume samples collected from Mexico - Turtle bean Mexico white nodule | ecosystem: Host-associated > Plants > Roots > Nodule | place: Mexico: Nepantla...
GAGCTCATCCCGAGTACGAAATACCTACAAAAGTTATCATAACAAATTATTTACTAATTAACAAACAACTTAAACATACTTTACAAACTTAACTTTACCTCATCTGTAGTAAACGCATCTGTACATTCATATCCCTTCCATTTAGATAATGACTTCTCAATATCATCATTATCCCACACATTCACACCATCATATAATTCTTGTTCAAATTCTTCACTACTGTCCATGCTTCTACAAATAAAAAAAATGAAAGAAAATTATTGCATTCTGGATCCATGAATCCATAAGTTAAAAAAATCATTCCGGATCCAACAATCCATAATTCAAAAAGACTATTTAGGATTCAGGAATCCATAACACAAAAAAACAATCCCGGATTCATAAATCCATAATGCAAGTGATGCATTATGGATTCATGAATCCATAACACAAAATACAATTTCGGATTCATAAATCCATAATGCAAGTGATGCATTCCGGATTCATGAATCCGGAGAACAACATATTATGACATTTTACCTTCCGGAACACCCCCTCATCCAGAACACATAATTTAATTAATTTCAGATTCATGAATCCAGAATATATTACCGGATCCCGATATCCGGTAATTCCAAAATTTCCATAACCATCGTGCTCCTTAAAAAAAAAACCTTAATTCTCACCTCTATAACCCAAACAACACTTCGACAACGTTGTGTACTCCTCCTCCTTGCTCCCAACAATTATGAAGAACCTCCACAACAGTTGATACCCAAGGATAAAGATGAGCAGTGACGGTGGAAGTGCTGAACGTTGCCCTTTTCAAATTATTGCTCAAGGTTAATGTTGGAATATTTAAAATTGTGGGGGTGCAAGAAGAAAAACGTGGGTGTGCAGGAAGAAGAAGCCTTAAAGTTTTGGCAAATGAACAGTAATTGGTAAAAAAAATCTAGGCAAATGCTCCCTGCACCCAACACTTTTGAACCTGCACCCAACATAATTTCAAAAAATTCCGAAAATACCCTTTATTCCGGAAATAAAAATCCGAAATTGAAAATAATGCATTCCGGAAAAAAAAATCCAGAAGAGGTTTTTGTGTTTTGGATATAAAAATCCAGAAAAAAAATCAAAATTTCATTCCGGATAAAAAAATCTGAAACTAAAAATAATATATTCCAGAAAAAATTATCTGAAAGAGATTATTGTGTTCCGGAAAAGGTGGTCCGGAATGTAATTTTATATGTACCCCATTTTCTTAAGGGTATTTTCGGTATTTCCCCTGTGATTGGGTGCAATGAAATGGTGCAGGAAGCAATTGCCAAAAATCTATTTATGTTGGGTTGTTTAATAAAGTATGGCCCAAATATCTAGAACAATTGAACTTAGTCCATATTTTTTATTTTGCTAATCATAGAAGGTTTTTTCTTACTGTACCCTAATTTCTGTCCCATAATTTTGGAAATACCTGTTTTGCTCCTTTGAGTTTTATTTGAAACGGTAAACTAACTCTTGGAAGAGATTGTGTTCTTCTCCTGTTTTAAGTTTGGAAGAGAAGAATTCCAACAAGAGGTGGTGGTGTTTAGAAAACATTTAGGTTAAGGTTTGTTGGTTGCAGTGATGAAGGTTCGTTGACTGAAATTTCAAATCCAAAAATAAATTTCTAAAACACGAAATCTAAGAGGTGTTTTAGTGTATGAATTCAAGTTTCTAGAATGCATTAATAATATTTCGGAAAACACATTTTAAAATGGTGTAAGGAAGTGAGAATTATATTTGAATTTTTTTTTCTAAAAATAAATTTTGTATATTCTACAAAACACATCTTGTAAGTATGGTAAAAAATTCCAAGAATATAAAATCTTCCATATTTTCAAAATAAAGATTCTAGAAAGTTTTGTTAAGAAACTATTCTAAAAAGTACATCCCAAATAGGAAAGTTAACCTTCTAAGATAGTATTTTTACATTATATAAAGGTTAGTCCAAAATTATAAATTTACATTCTGTAATATTTTTTTCAAAATAATAATTATACATCCTAAACGGTATTTCAAAATACAAATTTAGAATTATGGGAATTAGAATTCTCCATGACCTTTCCAATAAGATAGGATATATTTTGAATTTTGAATTGTGCATTTTGTGTTTTTTTAGTAGTCATTTTTATTTTAAGAATTAGTATGCAGAAATTTTACCAAATTTGTTAGAGAAAAATAATATTTTAAAATTTAAATTATAAAATTCAACTTAATTTTTAAGTTTTAGAGATTAGAAAAATTATTAATAATCTTTCTGAAAGAAACTTTTGGCGTGTAGACGCATCCACAAAGCTTCGAAACCGTTGGATCTGAAATCAACTGCTGTTATTTGTCTAAATGACGTGTCCTCTGTGAGAAAATAAACATACAAATACTGGAAGAAGAAAGGAGGGAAGTGAAGAAAAAGTGCTGTTTGGCCTTGACTAAGCTTTCTCTAAATGGAACGAACACTCTGCCTCCCTCTTCTCCTCCTCTTCACGGCGGCGGTAGCGGCAGCGAATGGCGGCGCTGAAATAAATCTTACTTCAGGCGGGATGTTATGGTCTCCTGCCACGGAGGAGTCTGATCTTCCCCCGGCGGCTGATGACTCCGACTCCGACGGCGGGTTTTCCTCACTGGACGGCATGTTGCAGTGGGCTATAAGTAAGTACTTAAAACTAGGTTTAGTTATTTAATTTTAATTCATTTATTTATTTGGTCATATTAAAAAAGGTTAATTCAAGTTCTTTCATCTGCTGTGGCGCATAATATAATCAATGCCAACAATTTAATTAGATTAACTATTATATTCCTCAATGAAGTGTAAAACATCAAAATTCCATTTGGAAGAGTACCTTAATTCCATTGAATATGAGTTCAATTTTCAGTCTAGAACTTGTTAACCAATTATAAAACATCATTTATGTGACTTTTTAAATGGGTTGTTTGTCTTGTTTTTCTATTGATTCTTGGCCTGAAAAGTACATGTTGTGTAGATAAAAGATAATTAAGCAACTCTCCTTGTGTAAGAAAAGTTATGTCAAATGCTCCAATGACAAATATTGTTAAGGAGTGTCTTATTTGTAAGCAACCACGTTCTAGACACTCTTAAGTATACACAATAATTTATGGTTTGGTTACAGTTATTAGTCTGTTTTTCTTAAATTCATTACTATAAATAATCATATTTAAACATCTTTGCGAAGGTCATTCTGATCCCGAAAAGCTAAAGGATTCGGCAGAAGCTCAGCAACAGCTTTCACCAAGGGAGCTAGAAAAACGTTCATTGGAAATCAAGGTGCACAGCACTTGCACTTGAACTAATTCAACTAATTTTTCTTCTGTGCGTGTGTGTGATACTTTGTTTATTATTCACTTACCTTATGCATTATGGTGGCGATTAAATAGGAAATAATGGAGAAAATAAAGATGCCTTCTGATGCTGAATTGATGAAGATCGCTATAAGAGACTTGAATAATGTGTCTACATCCCTGGAAGATAGGCACCGTGCTTTACAAGAGCTCCTTGAGCTTGTTGAGTCGATAGATAATGCAAATGGTAGGTGTATATGAATTTATTTCAAATACCATACCGCTTACCCATGAATACAAATGGAAGACATCATTGGCTGTGTTTTGATGTGGTGATGCATTTAAGGGGACCTCCAAGCCATGGTATTACAGCTGCAAATTGCAGTCCAATAAGTGTTCCGGTCATTTTGGTTGAATTGGATGCTAGTATGTTGTAGGAGTTTTGTTTCTTATAATTCTGAAGGACTTGAAGTATGCAATAGAACAATTATTTTTAGTTATCTCCAAATAAAGAATGTATTAACACTCTTTCTGACACGCTCTTTTATTTGGGTGAAATTCATGTGGGATTCCATAAATAGGTGGGTCTTGTGCACCAAATTCATATAATTCATGTGTGCCTTCCTCAAACTAAACTAGTGAAATTCAGTTCAACTTCAACCAATAAGACAGACTATTGGAAAGAGTGTTAGTGAATAGAGAGTGTGTTGCTCGTGTTAGTTATCTCCAAATAGATTCTTTGTAATTTAGAAGCCTCAAAATCCCCCTTTATCATTCAATACACACTATCCCTGGAATCTTGTTGACATGATTTCCTCTTTGATATTGTTTTGTGGAACTTTGAAAAGAAATCAGGTCATAAATTTAGAACAACAAATACAGCAAAAGTGCAAGATTTTAACTTTATATGTGTGTTTATATCAATTGGTTGATATGTCAAGATCGGACAGTAGCATGTCTTCTTTGTTATTATACATGGTGAAGTTCTTTATATATGGTCAAAAGGGCATTAGTTAAGAGTTTTCTTGTATTTTTTTTTCACCTCTTAAAATTGTCCTTTCTATGTAGTGGAGTATTTCTGATAGATGTTCCCATTCTGTCAGATATAAACAAACTTGGGGGACTTGTTGCGGTAACAAAAGAACTTAATCACTCTGATCCAGTTATAAGGACACTTGCTGCATGGGTTCTCGGGAAAGCTAGTCAAAACAATCCAATTGTTCAGCAGCAGGTTTTTTTTAATGTTAATGGAATTTCATTAGCTCTTAGGCATTTACAGTCCTAAACAATATATTAATGCTGACAAATTTTTTACTGTCCCAGATCATGGAACTTAGAGTTCTCTCAAGGCTGATGAAAATGATAAACTCTAATTCCCTAGAAGAAGCCAATAAAGCATTATATGCTGTTTCAGCTTTGATTCGGAATAATTTGACTAGTCAGGAGTTGTTCTATGCTGAAGCTGGAGGATGGATGCTTCAGGTGGACTACCTAAGGTTTATTATTATGTTAATTTTATTTTGAAACAACTTTTCAGAATTGACAAATACGACTGATGAATTTTTAGGATATTCTGAACAATGCAAGTCTCGATATCAAACTACGAAGGAAAGCTGTACTTCTATTGGCTGATCTAGCAGGGTATCAATTAGAAAATGCAGATAAAGTCGAACCACCATTTTTCAATGACAAGAATCTGTTGAAATCTGTGGTTGATTTAACTGCATCAACCGACCTTGATATCCAGGAAAAGGTGATTCTTGACACTGCAACTGTAGTTAAACCGTGTTCAAAAGACCTGTTTTATTTTGTGACTAACCTTATCTGTGCAATGCCTATGTCGTAAAATCTCATTTGAACCACTCTTTTGTAACATTTTTTCATTATAGTATGTCGTATAAAATTGATAATGAGGTTCTTCGATACCTTTTCTGTCTTCCAACCTATGCCCTCTCAATTCACCCACAATGTTTTGCATTTCTGGTGGTGGTGATATGTTTGAGGAAATAATTAGAAAATAATTGTTCAGATTTATATTTGAAACAAGGTAGTATGTTCAGTGGAATAAGAGTGAGAGATTGATTAAAACTAGTTGTGTACAGTTCTTTATTTGAATTAAACACTTATATAGAAGAGGAAAATAAAAGGCAAAATCAGTCAACTTTCTTGATAAATTAGAATCTAGTTATGCATCTCAACTTTTTAGAGAACATAGATGAAAGCTTGTATAAAAGTTAAAATGCACAAGTTATTGGTAACTTGTGGAGAAATTTAGTTCGTTTTACCTTATTATTTTTCCTATAAATAAACACTCAGAAAAGTTTATCCAAATAAAATGTCGTCAAATCTTGTATTGGCAGATTGGCCCTTTTGGTGGTTCATGTTAAGCTTCCGGTTTGACTTTTGCTATTGTTTGTGGGATGTATTAAGCAGGCCCTTGTTGCGATCAAGAGTCTCTTGCAACTAAGAACCACTGATGCTACGGTTTTCAAGGACTTTTGTGCTTTAGGTGATGCACTGAACAAAATGAGGAAGTTGTTGCATGATTTGATGGAGAATGAGTATAAGAGAGACTATGCAATAGATGTTGAGAGCCTTCGTATTGAAGTGGAACACATTTTCGAGAGAAAGCTGGTAAAGCAATGATATCAGTTGACATCTCATTAATGTTTTGAGTAGATCTTGTATCCTATAGTTTCTAGAGTTTTCTCACAATTTTGATGCTTACGAGTGCATGTTAAACTAAGGTATTAATATAAATTGGTTTAAATATAAATTGGTTTAAATATATTTTTAGTCTTTCAAATTGGAGGCACTATTTCCTTTGGTCATTCAATTAAATGTTTTCATTTTTTAGCCTTCCAATTTTTGCAAAATGCTATTTTTTGCCATAGGAAATAGATGATTGTCACTCTAGCATTTTATGTTCTTGATAAGATTGAATTGGCTAATGCCTAATTGTTTAGGAGTATTGGACAAGTCTTCTATTGATGATAATAAATATGATTAAGTATTGAATTGATGGATTAAAGGGTAGAGGATGCATAGAACACACCATCTTTATGATGAGTTCTCAAAGGATAACTGTAGGTAGATTTGTTACTTGATAAAGTTTCTGAAGATAAGAAAGCGAAAGTTGAAAACTCTTAATATTTTCAAAGTGAACTCAGAAGAAGAATTTCATTCAATCTTCAAAAGTCAATTTAATTCAAAAGTGAATTTACATGTGAGAGAGGCCTCCTTTTTATAGAGGCAAGGTTCAACTTAAGGGAGAAAGAAGAGACGACTTGGAACTCTTAAGATCACCTACTATATTTAGTTAACTCCTAATCTATTCCTAGAAATTAAGAAAAGAAAAGCACATGGGTTTTCTTAAATCAAAGAAGAACTCATGATTACCTATCCTAAAGTTAGTTTAAGACACGTGTGAAGAAGTTAAAATTAATCGTTAAATGAAAGTGACATGTGTTCTGTTTTTTCTACTTTAAAAATTGTCTAGTTATCTACTTTTATGACTCTTGAATTGTAAAATATTCAAGAGAATCAAGAAATATTCTATAATCCAAGAGTTTTACAATTGTGAGAGATGTATAATTTATTCTTTCAAAGCTTTGAGTTTACCTTCTTGTAAATCTTTCTTAGAATCTTCTTATGGTTTCTTCTTCTTTATTCTTCTTTATCATGCTTCTTGTTTTTATTCCTTTGTACTCCTCTTCTCTATATTCAACAAGTTCTTCCTCATTTCTATTTACATCAAACAGTAGCAATTATGGATTCCATTCAAACCACACTTAGAGATGCCACCCAAGAGCAACGAGCACAAACTCAAGCACAACTTTTAGAGTTCGAACTACGCCAAAACGCTTGTGTCAACTTTCATGCATCTACTCTTTATATTCAACTCCAATCATCCATGGTAGAGATCCACCACCACTACAAAATTGATGAAAAAACCTTTCAATCGCCAAAACGTTCGTATCAACTTTATTGCATCTACTCTTTCTACCCAACTTCAACCATCCATGGTAGAGATCCACCACTACAAAATTGATGGAACAACCTTTCAAACCCTTTGTTATTGATGACAAGAGGAAGAGAAAGATATGTTTTGAATATCTGTATAAGGCGCTTATTTACATGCATAATACATTGTTTTATGTGTAATTCATTCTTACTCTGATACATCTTTTTCGTGTCTAATATGTTCTATATTCACTCTGATACTCATATATGATGCTTGTTACTTGCTCATATATGTGCTTATCTATAATATAATCAATTAAATAAATATAGTTTGTCATAATGAAAAAATGAGATGATATAATCTAGTTTAAGGGCATAAATTTATCCCTTAATAGAATTTTTTATGCTAACAAATTTAACTTAAGTATTGAACTAATTATCTTACATTGACTTATATCATCTAGTGTTTTTACAGTGTTGAATTGATAAAAACTTACATGCTTTCGTAGAACGGCACACTTAAAACATCATATTAGATAGTCTAAACGTTTAAAGAATAAAAAAATCATAACAAAACGATGTCCAAATATTTATATATATATATATATATATATTTGATAAAGAATTAAACAACTTAATAGATTTCAACGCGCTCATACTTTCTGTATGAAGAACCTAATAAACTCTGCAATAGTTACATATGTTCTACATAAAAAGAATTTTCACAAAATCAATTCAAGCTTTACAGTGACTAAAATAAAAGGAAACAAACAATAATATTTGATATATATATATATATATATATATTAAATTTGTTTCCACGTTTAGATCGTTCATGTCCAAAAAGGAAATGCAACCTTTTATAAAAAGACACAAACTCAATGAGCAAAATAATATGATTTTGCACAAATCTTGAAGATATATCACAAGAAATATATTAAGAGAAAATTGTTCAAGCAACAATAATATATTTTAGTAAGCTATAAATACGAAGATATTCACGCCATGAGACTTATCAAAAGTCTTACATGTTGTTTACATTTTTTTTTATGTATATTGACTTTTGATTCATGTTTACAAGTTTATAAGTAGGACTGTAATGTCTTTTGTACTTTTCATGTTGTAAAATAACACACCTGTGAGATAGTTCAAATTGTGTATCCTCTCTAAAAGAATAAAATTTCCACTATAGGTTTGTGATAAGAAGTGTCAACAAATAATACTTGATTTCATATTTTGGGGAGATTGAGAAGGATAACTAAAAATAGTTTTCGTATTTGATGTAACTAAGTGTGGTTAATGTATTCATATGTAATTACTTTTGTTGATTAATGGAACATTCTAAGAGTTATTGAAGGAGAACTAGGTGTAGTCCAAGAGTTGAGGTTGAATCAATATAAAAATTCTTTGTGTTATTCTCAATTACTAAACATTTTTATATATAATCTAGTTTGTAACATTTTTTTTAAGGCTTTATTTGACCCCTTTCCACCTTTTAAAGCATGCTTGTACCATCAATTGGGTCAATGGTATGCAAGAGGAGCTTAACCAATTCCAAAAGAATAACATTTGAAAGCTTGTGGAGCTGCCAAAGGACAAGAAGCAGTTGGTGCAAAATGGGTCTTCAATAATAAACTAGACAAGCAAGGTAATGTTGTGAGGAGGAACAAAGTTAAATTAATGACCAAAGGATACTCATAACAAGAAGCCATAAACTATGTAGAGTCATATGCACCAATCACTTGAGGCAATCCACATCTTATTGTCATTTGCAGCTCATAGTAATATGCTATGAGCTTTATCAAATGGATGTAAAGAGTGTGTTCCTTAATGACAACATTAGGAAAGAAATCTACATGGAACAACCCCCTTGGAAAGATTGATACCATTATTGTTAGAATTAATGGCTTAAACAGGGGGTGAATTGTTTAATGGAATATTTTCGCAAATAAGGGAGTGGAATGAAGATTAATGAATAAGTACAGACAAAAACAATTAGATCAGCCAAGAAACAAAACTGTTTTAGAGAGAGAGAGAGAGAGCAATTATACTGGTTCACTCCTTACTAGAGCTACATCCAGTTCTCAGAAACCCTATGAGATTTCACTATGTAACCAACAAGAGATTACAAACACACACCAACAAAGAGGTGATCTTGACCTCTCAAGAACACTCACTCTCTTTGATAAACCACACACATAAAGTAAGAACACCCTCTGACCTCACAATACCAACAATTTATAGATTTACAAACTTGGAAACAATTACAAAAGAAAGTAGGAAAGATTACACCTAATTCAAGGAATTACAGCTGAACCTACTCCACTCTTAAACCAATGCAAAGCCAAAGCAATCTTGCAATCTTGAATCCAATCTTTCACAAAAGTGTTTCTGAATCTCTCTTTCTTTGTATTTGAAATAGGGAAGTAATCCCAATTTTATAGCTTTCAAAAATAGTCGTTTAAGGCAGTTAATCATGAGCTAAAACAGATTGAAATCACAGAAATCAGTTTTAACAGTTTTAAGAAAAGCTGTTAAAGATTTTCAAATATCAACCGGTTGAATTGTCAAATCAACCGATTGAATCTGTTTGACAGTTAAGTCAACCAAGATCAAACCAGTTTTAAAAACCTTTCAAACACATTAATAGAAAAACAACCGATTAAAATGATAAATCAACAGGTTGTTTTTCACTTACTTTGAAAAATAATTTTTCTTTTAAGGAACAAGATTGATTTAGATTTGAATTGACTAAGAGTGGATTTAACAAATTCTAAACTACCCATAACCCATGACCATACACAACAACACAGTTTTCATGCAATCTTCATAGATTTGGAGACATCAAAGCTTCATTTTCAACAATTATGTTTCACAATGACTTTAAGTTTGAGTTCTTAATCGTTTAAATATATGTTGATGATATCACTTTTGCTTCTACTAACCAACATTTGAGTGAGGAATTTGTTGAGACTATGTAGAGATCGTTTTGAAATAAGTATAATGGAGGAGCTTATGTTTTTATTAGGACTTTGGATTAAACAGACAAAAAAATGCATTAGCATACATAAAACCAAGTACATGAAGGAATTCTTGAAGAACTTCAAATTGGATTATGTTAAACAAATGAAGATGTTTATGCATCTAACCATGTCTCTAGAAGTAGATGAGAAGTTTTAAAAAGTGGGAAATATTTTCTATTATCAGATGATCGGTTCACCTTTGTACTTCACTACATTTAGACCATACATAGTGTTTATTGTAAGTTTATGTGCATGTTTTCTGGTTAGACACTAGAGAGGTTCACTTAATTATTGTTAAGAGAATTTTTCACTATCTTATTGAAACATCTAATTTTGGTCTTAGTTATAATTGTTGTGAAATTTTGAAGCTAGAAAGCTACTTTAACACAGATTATATTGAAGATAAGGTAGAAGGGAATAATACAAGTGAAGGATGATACTTCATGGGAGGAAACCACATATCATAAGCAAGCAAGAAGTAATGGACAATAACTTTTTCAACAGTAAAAGTAGCATATATCAATCGCAATTAGTTGCTCTCAACTTTTGGGGATCAAAATGTTAGAATTATAGTTTCCTTATTCCACTTACTACTTTTTAAATGTAGATTTCATATCAATGTCGAGTATACATGCCAAATAAGCTCTATTAAATATATTTTCAAGTATGTACATAAAGGAAATGACATGGTTACTACAACGCTATTTAAAGACAATAATGTTAATGAGAGGTTGTTTGATATTATGTATAAAGATCTTGATGAAATATAAATTTTTTTGGATAGAGAATTTTACAACACTTCAATGTTCCAGCTTAATAATGAGAAGCATTATTCACATGTCTTTCTCGTTAGTCTATACACGTTTCATGTGAGTTAGTTGTAACGATATTTCAATATAAATAGGAACTTTGTATTACCATAGGTGATTTACATTTGAGTTGTGCTTGATTGAGAGTTTGAGCGTGAGTTTACTTGAAAGAAAAACTATGAATTGTAATATTTGATTATAGTGAATTATATCGTGAACGTAGATTTTAGTTCATTAACACTTTAATTGAACCACATTATTTTTGTGTACGATTCTTTATTATTCTTCCTCTTACATTTACCTTATACCTATTATGTTTATGGGTTTCTCTATTATTGTTCTTTGTTTGTGTGGTACATGCATCTGCAATGAGTTAATCCACAACCATCTGTGAGGGAAAATTGTTGGAACAAGTTGTTTGATGATATTCTTCATAAATAAAGAAGAATTTTCAAATATCATTTTTTTATTGAAGTTCTTTTCATGTGATTTTTACTATTTTACATTAACCTTTTGAATCTGATAATATTCTTCATAAACAAAGAGGAATTATGTCCAAAATTGTCTTTTGATTGAAAAACTTTCGCGTGAATTTTACTATTTTGCATTAATCTTTTTGAATCTTATTTTAACTTTTTTATTTTGCAAATTAATGTTAAAAGATGGAGATATCAAAGACCTTTTTCTGGCAGAAATAGAAGAAATTCTTCAATACAATGGGAAGAGTTTGAATGATTATCCACCAATGACATTTTTCTTAATTGATTTTGTCACAAACTTTCAGTCAAGGCTCATTACAGAAAAGTTGAATTTTGAATGCTTTTATTTATCTCAATCTGATAGGAGTAAAGCACTAAAAGAGATGAGAAAAAAAACAACAACATAAGAACTTAATATGGCTCGACACACAATGTGCAAACATACATTTGTGACTACACTAGGAAGCATATGATTTTGGTTCATTCAAAATATTTACAATGTGTTTCTTAAATAACAATATAAAAAGTAATATTTGTCAATGTTTATGATGTCTAACTAAAATTAAACTCCACAATACTAAGAATCATTTCACTTGGAGTTTGATTTTCATCATCAATTATCCTCGAAGACCAATTGAGACAATACAAAAGCTTAAATTATCTGTTATGGCAATCTCAGTCCACATATTAGTTGGATTCTTTGATCTTGAGATCTTCAACAATGAAAAATCTCCATCACTTATCAAGTCTTTGATAAAATGATACTTTAATTCAATATGCTTGCATATAAAATGAAGGATTGGATTTTTTTAGCATGACATATAACACTTTATCACTAACTAATGGAGTATCATCTTACTCCCTCCCTAATTCTTTGAGAAGGTTCTTCATCCATATCATCTACTTTGTTGCTTTTAAGATGTCTATGTACTCAACTTTAGTGGTTGAGAGGGAAAATTTGTTTTGGAGTTTAGACTTCCAAATGACAAGAATACCACCCAATGAAAAATGTAACTTCTTGTGGTCTTTCTACTGTCAAAATCTCCTCCCAAATCTACATCAGAAAACCATTGTAAAGTGATATTGCTTCTTCTAAAAGATAAATGCATCCATGAAGCACACTTTGGATTTCTTAATATCCACTTCACACCCTGATGATTTTTTTTATGACAAGTGTACCAAATCAGAAGTTATAATTTCTCTCTAAGGACGAATATCGAACCCACAAAGAATAATTGTTTAAAATTCTAATAGTAGCATTCACTAAGTATAAGAATATGTACAATAATTTGATTTGAAGATATTGACATAAGTTTGCATGAAAGTTAAATAAAAACAAAATAAATGAGTAAAATAATTCAATTAAGAAAATTGGGAATGAGGTTAATCCTTCTTACTCATTTGTAGTTTTAAACATATAACATTCCATCTTGTTTGAAATTAATGCACATATAAAAATCATTCATATTGATTCCTTGCATACAAAATTATTAAGAGAGTCTACTGAATATCAATTTCTTGCATATTTATAAAAATTCCTTATGACAAACAAATGTTATAAAGAATTAACATTTCAAATTTATTTCTAGCATTCAAATATGTTAAGCATTAGCATTTAGGTTAAATGCTTAGAAGTACTTTCCAGTCAAATCTAAGGATCAAAATCATCAATAATTTCAAGCTTTGCGAATAAAATGATAATACTAATCATCAATGAAGAATTGAATATTATAGATAAATATCACCTCAATACATAAGAGTTTGAACAGATTACTCTGAATCCCAAAAAAAAATAATTAGTTACTCATGCACTAGTGCAGAAAAGGCATTTTACAACGACTATCTAGGCCGATTAAACAAGAACCGGTGTAAACAAAAATGTGATGACATTTTTGTAAATATTTGGTACATATTACACAGGTTGGATAGCCCAACCAGTGTAATATACTGGTGTAATACTTAAATTTTTTTAAAACTTTTTTTTTTACCATGGTATATTACACCGGTTGGGCTATCCAACGATGTAATATATTCTTCCAAAACTTAAATATTTTAAAAGAATTTTTTTTTCTAGCAAGTGTATTTTAAACTAGTTAGATAGCCCAACTGATGTAATATACCATGCTCACACTTAAGTTTTTTTAAACCTTTTTTTGTTGTGAGTATGGTATATTACACTAGTTGGGTTATTCAACTGGTGTAATATATGCTACCTAGAGCAAAAAAAAAATCAACAATTTAACTCTGGGCATCATATATTACAATGGTTGGATAGGCTAACCAGTGTAATATGTAGTGCCCTAGGGAGAAAAAAAGATTTAAAAGTTTTATAAAAGGTATATAACACCAATTGCAGTATACAAACGATGTTATACCGTTCTAAGTAAAAAAAATATATATTACATCGGTTATTACTAAGAACTGGTGTAATATAGCTTTTTTAACCTATTTTCAAGCTCGCGCCTCACTGTTCATTCACGCTACTATGCTCTTTCTGCTCCATTCTGTTGCTTTGTCTTCCACCGCTGCTCATTCACGCTACTTTTTTCCTTCATTTTCATTGAGCCTCCATTTTTCTTCCTCCACCATTGCCCCCAATTTCGTTTCTTTCCTCTCCGTTGCCCCCACCCATTCAAAATTTCCTTCTTATTCGTGGTCATTGGTCCTTCAATACGTTCACGGTCACCACTCTTCCTCTTCAATGTCATCATTCTTCCTCTTTGGTGCCACCATTCTTCCTCTTCGTTGCCACCAATCCTTCTATCGGTGCAGCTCTGTAGTCGCACAACATTACACTTGTTTCGGCCATAGCTCCTCCGTTCATGCTTCAAGGTGAGTTTTTTTATTTTGAAATATTGTAATTTTATTTTTAATTTTAATTTTAATTTTAGTTTTAATTTTAATTTTAAATTTAATTTTAGGTTTAGGTTTAGTTTTAATTTTAATTATTAATTTACTTTTAATTATTTATATAGATAATTTTGCTGCTGCCACATTGCTTTCACTACCGCCGCCACAACTCATCAATTCACGCTCTAGGTTAGTTTTTATTTTTATTTTCAAACACATTAATTTTAAATTTAATTATTAATTTAGTTCACAATTATTTATATAGATGATTAGTTTTATTTGTATTTAAAACATACTGGATTATGTTGAACGTCTTGGTATTGAGTCCGGGGGTGATCAATCCTCGTCAATTTGTAATGTGTTTTATAATGTATTATGTTTGGAATATAGTCTTGTTTTAATTTTTATATGTTGAACGGTTTGGTATTGGGTTCAGGGATGATCGACCCTCGACAATTTGTATTTTTTTTACATCAACTAAAAAATAGTTGATATTGATAGATTAGTTTTTCTATTACATAGTCATGAATCAGAGTTGGATAAATGAGAGTCGTATCAGTGATGTGTATGAAAATGGCGTCGAAGAATTTCTAAAATTTGCTCAACAGAATGTAGAAGTTGTAAATGGAAGATACTTTTGTCCATGTGTTAATTGTGTGAATGGAAGATGATTAGAAATTAGGTTGATAAGAGAATATGTTCTCTGTGATGGTTTCTTGAAGAATTATATAAAGTGGATATGGCATGGGGATTTTGTAGACGTGACACACTACAAAAAATCGTGTATGTAGTGACGGTTTTAATATGGTGGTTATTAATAACCGTCATAAGTATTTGTATGATACAACATCTTAATAACCGCCACAATTATCCTTCTGTCACAATTCTCCTTCAAAATATACACTCTCCCGCGTTTTCCTTCCTCCATACCATTCCTCATGTTAATTTTTTTTTTCGAAACCTCATCAATTTAACTCTTCGGAACCCTCTTCACTCACAAAACCTCTCACTCTCTAGAAACCCTCAAACCCTTCAGTCTTCACTCACGACACCCTCAAACCCTTCGGTCTTCACTCTTCACTCTTTTCGCAAAACCTTTCACTCTCACCGCAAACACTCTCGCACACTTTCATCGTCACTCTTCTCGCAAAACCCTCATTCTCGCGCCCTCTCACTCTCATGCAAACACTCGGACTCCGCAAACCCTATCATCACAAAACCGAACATTCCTTCACAAAAAACCATTGTCGTTGTTTGTTCTATCTGCCATCGTCGCTGGCTTGAAGGACGCCCTCCTTGCAATGATTCCAAACATTCTTGATGTGAGTTGATTTTTAGATGTTTTCATTTATGGTGACACTTTTACTTAAGATTGGGATTTTAACAATTAAAGATGAGGACCCAAGGAAGATTCCCATTGGACACGAACTTAACCAAGTGGTTAAGTAAGTGTGAAAGTTCACTTCACAAAGGCAAAGATGAAAAACAAGATATGGTGAGAATGAGATGCAATTGCGGAATTGAAAAGGGCACAAGGTTAACATCAATGGTGGTCATGGCCTCCCAAATGATGCACCATACTCATGATTATGAGCGAAACCCAAGAGCAACAAAGAATAGAAACTAAGAGACAAACATATAAAATGGAATGGAGAAATGGAATGAGAAAACTTATGATGGTGGGTGAGAAATGTCACACCACTTGGAATGTGATGTGCTCCAAGATGAGTGTGTTGGCCGCCACTTGAGAGCTTCCCAAAACCACTAAAGATAAGACCTCAAACCTAAGAGGACATAAGCCTTACTAAGAGCTCACAGAATTTGTGTAGAGTTTCTTTACTTCATTCAAATTCAACTTGTAAAATACAATGGGTAGGCCTCTTATTTATAGATGAAGGAGCCTTGGAAAACAAGCAAGAGGGGTAGGATGGGAAAAGGGAAAAAATGGACAGCCTTAGGGTTTGACTAAGTCAAACCCGCACCCTAGGCTTGTCTTTCTAGAAACTAGGTTAATTTGCCTTCCTAAAGGGCTAGGAACAAGCTAAAATTATACTTACACCCCTTATTATGCTAAAGGCACCTTATTCTAGCCTATCTTTGCTATTTGCACCCCTAAAGTGAGCCCAAAATTATTTACAACATATTTTATCTCTTAAGAAGATCAAAAGGGGGAACAATTGGTGCTCTGGTTTATGCACATCTCCTCTGGTCGGGTCCATGAGATCCTTGGTGGGGTCTTGAATTTTTTGCTAAGATGACTACTCGCCATGTGCTTTGTCTTTTGCTTCCTTGGTCATCTTCACAGCTACTTGGTTTGTATCATTTTGTGATGTTGACCTCCAAAAACTCAAGAAACTCATCCCACAACAACCCATAGGTAGTTATCCTGACGACTTTCAGGGTCTCTTGAGTCATCAACCGATGCCTCCTCTCCTTCTCTAAGTTGACCCCCAAGACCTCTACGTGGCTGCCCTCGGTTTGTCCTCCTTCAGCTATCTTGGGCGACATCAATGTCTCCTGAAATACTAACCTCTGTCGACCTCCCTTCCCTAAACTAGCCAACTTAGATAGCAGGTCTGCTCGAGAGTTCTGCTTTCTGGGAACATGAACGAGGTCGAACAAAGAAAAGGTTGCTTTCAGGATCATTACATACATGAGATATGAGGCTAGATACGGATCTTTGGCCTGATACTCACCTGTGACTTGCTTAGTGACAAGCAATGAGTCACTCTTCACCAACAAACTCCGAGCTCCCAACTCCTTGACTAGCAACATACCTGCTATCAAGGCCTCTTACTCAGCTTGATTATTACTCGCCTTGAACACGAACCTCAAGGCTTGCTCGATCCACAACCCACTTAGTCCCTCCAAAATGACCCCATCCCCACCCCCTGCTGATTGGAGGATCAATCCACTAAAAGAATCCACTAGAAATCATTGAGATCGGGCTAGGTGTTCTAAGATTAAAGTTATACCATGAATTTAACGTATACCTGACCCTTGATCGACCCTCTAGGTTCATACTATATGTCAAACTCAGATAATCCACTGCCCAATGGACCATCCGACCTGTTATATCGGGCTTTTGAAGAACCTTGCGAATGGGCAGATCAGTCATCACAATCACGGTGAAATTGAAAGTAGTGGCAAACTCGTCGACCTGTAAATACCACGGCTAAGACAACTTTCTCGATAGCTTGATACCGAGTTTCGGTCCCTGCAGTACCTTACTCACAAAGTAGACTGGATTTTGGACCTTATCTTGATCTTGCAAGATGACCAAGCTAATTTCCCGATCTATAATTGTAAATTAAAGACGAACAGGGGTACCTGGGATTGGCTTACCAAGAACAGGGATACTGGCCAAGTACTCTTTCAACTTGGTGAAGGCTTCCTTGAATTCTTTGGTCCATACAAAAACGGATGTTATTCTTGAGGCATTGGAAATAAGGATACCTCTTATCACCACTGGCTAACAGGAAGCGAGACAGGGCGACCATGCGCCTAGTTAATTGTTGCACCTCTTTCATATTGGTCGGGCTTCTCATTCCTATGATTGTAGCACATTTGCCAGGGTTTGCCTCTATGCCCCTTTCAGTTAGCAAGAAACCAAGGAACTTTCCAGCTTCCACCCCAAATACGCATTTATCTGGATTAAGCTTCAAATTGTACTTTGCTATTATTTTAAATAGCTCTTCCAGGTCAACAATATGTTGGTCCTTCTCTTCTGACGTGACAATCATGTCATCTACATACGCCATATGTTTCGCCCAAGCATCGGGGCGAGGATCCGGTCCATCAGTCTCTGATAGGTAGCGCCAGCGTTTTTAAGGCCAAAGGGAATGACCTTGTAGCAATAGCTGGTAAACTCGGCCATAACGGTTGTCTTGCTTTCATCCTTCGGGTGCATACGAATCTGGTTATACCCCAAGAACGCATCCAGAAAACATAACAATTGAAAACCTGAGGCATTGTCCACCAAGGAGTCTATGCTCAACAGGGGGTACGAATCCTTCGGACACGCCTTGTTTAGATCAGTGAAATCGACACACATTCTCCACTTCCCATTGGCCTTCTTTACCAACACAATATTTTCCAGCCGCTCAGGGTATTGGATCTCCTTCACATGGTTAGCATCCAACAGTTGTCGAGTCTCTTCTCGAATGACGAGGCGCTTATCCTCATTGAACTTCCTTCTCCTTTGGACCACGGGCTTGACTCTCTCTTCCATGGTAAGTTGATGACATAAGAAGTTTGGGTTTATCACAGGCATGTCTACGGATGACCATCCGAAAGCACCCATGTTCTCTGATATTACATGAGTTATCTTATCTTTGAGCTCTTTTCCCAACAAGGTGTCGAGTTTAAAGTTCTTCCCTTTTTTGAACCTCTCTAGCAGGAACAAGTCGCCTCATTTTGACGACTTCTGCCCCTACAATCCATTCTGGCTCTTCTGCATGAACAGTGATTGCGTAAGTTCCTCTTCTATTCTTTAGGCTACTCTCGTAACACTTTCGCACTGTTTTCTGGTTGGATTTAATGGTAATCACTCCTCCCTCAGAAGAGGGCAACTTCATTTTCATATGGGTTATTGAGGCCATCGTACCCAATATGTTCAGGGAAGGTCGCCCTAAAAGCAAATTGTAAGCGGAGGACGCGTTAATAATGATGTATCTGACGATGATCATCCTGATCGCAATGTCGTCAGAGAAGGTTGTCCTTAGCTCAATCTACCCTCGCATTTCTACCTGGTCTCCCGCGAAGCCGACCAAGCACCCATCGTATGGCCTCAGCAGGTCAGGGAACAACTGTAGGCTAGTGAATGTTCCCCAGAACATCACATCAGCTGAGCTCCCTTGATCAATCAAGACTTTGTGCGCCTTGCTTCCTATGGTGACAACAAATATCACCCCCGGATCAGTCTCGTGAGGAACCACATCTTCCAGGTCATCTCACGAAGCAGAGAGTGGGTTCTGGGGGATGATTAGGTCTCCTTGCCTTAAGGGACATCACTTCTCGCGCATATCACTTACGTTTGGAAGCAGAGTTTCCTCCTCCTAAAAATCCTCTTGATATAGTGTTGAGCTTTCCATCGATCGATATCTCATGTGCTTGGTCCCTGAGAGTGACCTCTCCTTTTGGCTCTTCCTGGTCAGCCTCAAGAAACGTCTTCAGGAACCCTTCCTTCACCAAGCTAGCTAGCTGGTGGCCCAAAGCTATGCATCACTCCACATTATACCCAAATGTTGAAGATGGGAAGCTTTGATGTTTCAAATCCTCTTGGACCTGAAACTGTGTTATGTTTTAGGTTTAGGTTTTGTTATGGGGTTTAAAATCCTTGAAAGATCAATCTTGATTCTCACACAAAGCTTGTTTCAATATGTTTTAAAGAACTAAGTGTTTTTCCATGCAAAGGGAAAATCAACCGATTAAAGTTTCGAAACAATCAGTTGTTTGTCACTTAGCTGGCAAAGGAGTTCTGAAACTGTTTTTTGAATCAGTTGTATAACTGCTAAAACAATTCAACCGGTTAAATCGTAGTTTCAACCGATTAAATGTGTGTTTTCATAACAGTTTTTTGAAAATCTATTTTAACTGTTTCAGTTGTTTAAATTTGCCTTAAACGGTAGCTTTTCAAGTGTTATAAATATAGTCTTCTTTTAAATGTTTAAAAGATTGATGAAAGAGAGAAGTTTTACACTCTGATTTGAGATCAAAAAGAGAGATTACCAACTGTTTGTGAAAAGGTATTTTTCCAAGTTTAGCAAGATTGCCTTTGGGCTTTGTTGTGATTCAAGAACTGATCAATAGGGTTATGGTGTATTGTAATTCCAAGTGTTTTCTACCCTTTCTTAGTTTCTTGTAATTGTTCAATTTACACTATGAAAAATTGTTTGTAAAATCTTGTAAAGTCAGTGTGATTCTGGCTTGAGGTGTTTGTTGTGTGCAAAGAAGGTGAGTAGGCTTTGTGGGATTCAAAGTCACCTCTTTGTGGTGTGTGTTTGTAATCTGTGATTGGATACATAGTGGAATACTCAGTGGTTTGACTGAGGACTAGATATAGCTCAGGGATTGAGTGAACCAGTATAAACCTTGTGTATAAATCTTTTTATCTCTTTTCTCCATAACTGTTTGATATTTTCGCTGTCATAAACAACTAGTTAAATCGTGCTTTTAACCGATTGAAATTTTTATATCAGTTTTTGTTTGACTATTTGATTGGCTTTCTGAATTACTTATCTGGTGATTGTTAAAGATTCATTCTAAAGAAAGTATTTGCGAAAATCTTCTATAAACAATTCACCCCCCTCTTGTTTTAGTCATCAATCCTAACAATTGGCATCAAGATTTAGGTTCTTAAAAGTTACTCAAGTCTTTGTTTTTTGAAAATCTTTTGATGGCTGGTAAAATGCCTTTTGGGGAAGGTTCATCAATAAACAGGCCACCACTGTTTTGTGGAGTTAATTACCAATTTTGGAAAGTGAGAATGAAAAGTTTTATACACTCAACTCATAAAGCCATTTGGGAGTCAATTGAAAATGGTCCTTTTGTACCTCAAGTTAAGAAAGATGATGTTTTAGTTGATAAACCTTCAACGAGTGGACTGGGGCAAAAAGTAAGAAAGTTAAATTTCATTGGATAGCCAAAAATATTATAACATTTGTTCTAAGCTGTGATGAGTTTTTCAGGGTTTCACAATGTAGTTATGCTAAAGAAATGTGGGATATCTTGGAGGTCACACATGAAGGCACAACAGATGTAAAAAGAGCTAGGAAGCATGCTTTGATTCAAGAGTATGAACTCTTTAGAATGCAAAAGGGAGAATCCATATGTGATGTGCAGAAAAGTTTTTCTCATATTGTGAATCATATTATGAGTCTTGGTAAGAAGTTTGATGAAGAAGAGCTTAACATCAAGGTAATCAAGTGTCTTGATAGAACATGGCAGCCAAAGGTTACTGCCATTTCTGAATCAAAGGATCTCACCTCAATGACTGTGGCATCTCTTTTCGGAAAACTAAGAGAGCATGAAATTGAGATTCAAAGGCTTGTTGTTCAAGAAAGTGAAGACAAAAATAACAAGAGCATAGCACTTAAAGCTAGCAAACAACAACCAGTTTCCAGTGAAAGTGAAGAAGAGAACACAAGTTTGCTATCAAGAAAATTCAGCAAATTCTTGAGAAAGAGACAAGCTTCTAAAAGGTATGATTCAAAGAAACCTAGTGAATTCAATTCTAATAAGTATACTTGCTATGGTTGTGGTGAACAGGATCATATCAAGTCTGAATGCCAAACAATGAAGTTAAAGAAAATGGAGGTTTCAAAAGGGAGAAAAAGGGAAAAGCTAAGAAAGCATATATAGCATTGGATGACAATGATGTCTCATTCTCAAGTTCTTTAGATGATGAGGAAGCTAATCTTGCCTTCTAGCATCAGTAACAAGTAGCATGGATTCTACTTCATCAAGTAAATGTACCACCTATGATCAATTGCTTAATGCTTTTTATGAAACTCATGATGAAGCCAACCGATTGGCACTTTCTCTCAACCGGTTGAAAGGATTAAATAACTGGTTGGAAAATAGAGTTAAGACTCTAGAGGAAGATTTAAGCAAGACAAAAGAAGATTTTGAAAATCTTGATTTAATTTACAAAATTTCTTCTTGCAGTTGTGAGATAAAAGCTTGTGAAAATTGTGAACTTCTTGAAAAGAAGATTTGCTACCTTTTGAAAACCTTGGACAAGCTTACAATTGGAAAGTCCAATTTTGTAGATGTTTTAGCTTCACAGAAATGTGTATTTGGAAAAGCAGGTTTGGGGTTTTACCCTCAAAGCAAAGAAAAGAAGATTACAAAACCTTTTTCAAATTTTCCAGAAAAATAATCGGTTAAAATATCGTTTCAACCGGTTGTTACATGCTTCTATTGCATGAAGAAAGGTCATTCTGTCAGGTACTGCAGGTTTCGTAAATCCCTTATACCTAAAGGCATTTATAAGTGGATTCCTAGATGTATTGCAAATTCAAAAGATAAATCTAACACTGAAGGTCCCAAATTCTTCAAGGGATTAAATCTTGAGATTTGACAAAGTTCTATTTTGCAGATTTCTAATTTCTCTTGAAAGGATCAGCAAGGACTTATTCTGTACATGCCAACTTATCAAAGTCTTGTGTTGGTTTCTTGAACTTTCTGTAATTAGAAAATATGAAATCTGAGAATAAAATTCTCATTCTTTGTTGAGAACTATTGGTGCTTATATTCAATTCAATGTGTTACTCTATGTTTCAATATGTAATTCCTACGTGCTCCATCTATTCTTCATATATTTAATAGCTTGCAAACATGTTAAAACATAATGATTATATGCAACATGTGTTTTTGAAATTTTTTCTTCAGAACAGAAATTTAACCGATTGTTTCCTCGAAACAACCGATTATTTTGTATCTGATAAGCTCTGGACAAATCTGTTTTTGGATTTTAAATTCTGGTTTGTGATTCTGTTAAAACCAGTGACGTGTATGGAAAAAAGTGTATTAATTGGATATTTGAATACAGTTTAACTCTATTACATTTGCTTTTAATAGATCAGATATCTCCATATCTTGAAAATAAAAAATGTCTTTAATGCTTGGTCAAATATCACATGTGAATCTGTACCTTTCTGATTTGACTGACTATGTCAGCTTTATGGTTCAGATTTGATTCATTTTCTATGTTGAATACAACCAGCTTTGACCAGGTTTTCTCTCTTATAAAACCTAGTGCATTTAGCTGCAGTTTCACACACAAATATTGGTTAATATAAAATTGTTATTTCTACCTCTTTCTAAAATCTTTCTTTGCAGAAACTGTTTCTGAATTAAGCAATGGCTGGAACTCCTCCCTCTGCAAAAAGGGATGAAATCAAGGGGTGTCAAAAGCTCTGGAAAGCTTGAAGGATGGTTTGTAGGTGATAACAATCTCATCAACAAGTAAAAAGAATGTGAATACACAAAAAGTTGTTTCCTTCACATGGATGAAACAACGGAAGTTGGATTCTGTGAGGAGCATTCTCAAAGAACAAAAGTTGAAAATATTCATAGAGCTTACTGGAAACACATATCCAGATTTGGTGAAAGTATTTTACACTAACCTTCATTTTGATGGTCACTCACTTGTTTCACATGTCAAAGGTGTAGATATGATAATCACAAGTGAGGTATGGTTTGCTGTGACCGGGCTGAAGTCTTCTAGACTAAGAATCAATAGGGGAAACCTTGGAATAATGGAAGATTTCAACAAAATTCAGTTTTACAAAGGTTGTCTCAAGAATCCCCACTCCAAAGTGAGGAATTTTTCTGTTGGTGATTTAAAGCTTGATGAAAGGTTTGTGGCCTTCATAGTTTCATGGATTCTCACACCTAGGGGGAGCAACCATTCAACTCTATCTGAAGAAGATCTTCTCTTGATCTATTGTATCATGAACAAAGTAAAGATCAATTGGATTCACACAATCAAAGAGCACATGAAAAAAGCTATGAGGTTATGTGAGTTTCATTATCCTTATGCTATTTTGATTTCTAAGTTTCTGCATTATTTTGAAGTGGATATAGAAGGAGAGTTAGCAGAAGTAATCAAGCCCTCCTGTGAGATCAATAGTGGATCCCTAAGTAAGATGGGATTTACTAAGATTAGTGGAAGATGGGTAAGCAAGGATGGTGATCAAGTTGGCCCAAGTAGAACTAATGAAGGTGATGAACCTGAAGAAGCAGCAATGCAAGATGAACATGCTACTGAAACTCAAGAAGGTGTACATCATAACATCAATATGGAAGAAAGGATGTCAAACATGTCATCTTTTAAAAGGCTAATGATAAATAGAATGGACACATTTGCTGACAATCATAGAAACCTACATGAAATGTGCGAGTCAAAGTTCAACAACATGGACACTCAGTTTTCTACTCTTGATGAACAAATTGAAGAAGTCTAGAGAAAGATTCTGGAACTGCAATTTAAAAGGGAGGATAGTCCTTCTTTTTAACTTAACTTTTAAATTTCTCTTTTCCTTATGTTGTTTTTAATCCTACCATAATGTCCATTTGATGAGACAAATAGGGGGAGAAGTATTGTTAGGTGTTTTATTGTTCTTAATTGTGTTTACTGGTTTTGAACATTGTTATTATTGACTGCGTTAAACTGTTGTTTTCTGTTTTACATCATTTTAACCGGTTATCTCTGCGAAATAACCGATTGTTCTTATACAACTCTGCTTATTTGAAAACTTATGTATGGTGTATATCTGTTTTGGACTAGATTACCTTGTGTTTGTTCAATGAATTCAAGATTCAACAGATTCTAAACAAAGAACATTCCTAAAAGCATCCCAAGGATTTATCTCCATCAAATAGGGGGAGATTGTTGAATATGGGAAACTTTGATGTTTCAAATCCTCTTGGACCTGAAGTTGTGTTATGGTTTAGGTTTAGGTTTTGTTATGGGGTTTAGAATCTTTGTAAGATCAGTCATGATTCTCACACAAAGCTTGTTTCAATCTGTTTTAAAGAACTAAGTATTTTTCCATGCAAAGGGAAACACAACCGATTAAAGTGTAGAGACAATCGGTTGTTTGTCACTTAGCTGGCAAAAGAGTTTTGAAACTATTTTTTGAATCAGTTGTATAACTGCTAAAACCATTCAACCGGTTAAATCGCAGTTTCAACCGATTAAATGTGTGTTTTCATAACAGTTTTTTGAAAATCTGTTTTAACTGTTTCAGTTGTTTAAACCTGCCTTAAACGGTAGCTTTTCAAGTGTTATAAATATAGTCTTCTTTTAAATGTTTAAAAGATTGATAAAAGGGAGAAGTTTTACACTCTGATTTGAGATCAAAAAGAGAGATCACCAACTGTTTGTGAAAAGGTGTTTTTCCAAGTTTAGCAAGATTGCCTTTGGGCTTTGCTGTGATTCAAGAACTGAGCAATAGGGTTCTGGTGTATTGTAATTCCAGGTGTTTTCTACCCTTTCTTAGTTTCTTGTAATTGTTCAATTTACACTCTGAAAAATTGTTTGTAAAATCTTGTAAAGTCAGTGTGATTCTGGCTTGAGGTGTTTGTTGTGTGCAAAGAGGGTGAGTAGACTTTGTGGGATTCAAAGTCACCTCTTTGTGGTGTGTGTTTGTAATCTGTGATTGGTTACATAGTGGAATACTCAATGGTTTGACTGAGGACTAGATGTAGCTTAGGGATTGAGTGAACCAGTATAAACCTTGTGTATAAATCTCTCTATCTTTTTTCTCCATAACTGTTTGATATTTTCGCTGTCATAAACAACCGGTTAAATCGTGCTTTTAACCGATTGAATTTTTTATATCAGTTTCTGTTTGACTATTTGATTGGCATTCTGAATTACTTATCTGAGTTGATTATTAATGATTCATTCTAAAGAAAGTATTTGTGAAAATCTTCTATAAAAAATTCACCCCCCCTCTTGTTTTAGTCATCAATCCTAACACCAAATTCTTTGTGGAACTCACACCAAGCATCTCTTAATGATCCTAGATTTCGATCTGTCTTTTGGGAAACTTTATCTTTTCTGCTACCCCTGGCATACACAACAACTCTTTGTAGGATACTCGGAATTTTGGCCAAGTATTTGACTCCTCCCTACCCTTTGTCTTAGGCTCGTCCCTTTTGGCTACGTATGGCACATACCTCGAGTTCGTTCTCTTCTCGACCGAGGTTTCATTGACTTGCAAGGGTCAAGCTCGGGGGCTTTCCTTAGACCTAGGTTGCCTTAAATACAAGTTGTTGTTCTTTCTGTCTACAACCTTATGTGCTCCAATGTGAGCGACAACTCGTTCTTGTACCTCAGAAAACGTCTCTGTTAGATTTCTGATTAACAAGTCACTTAATGGTCCCGTCATGATCCCTTGCTTGAAAACAGTAATCATCATATCTTCATCATGCGTTTGAAGTCTTACCGTAAGTGCATTGAGCCTATTCAGGTAATCCTTCAACGACTCTCCATCCCTTTGCCTCACACCGAAGAGGTCGTATATCCTTGGGGGTTTAACCTTGTTGGTGGAGAACTGCTCGCTAAACATCGTTGAACACTGAAAAAAAGAGGTAATATGGCCATCAGGTTGTTGAACAAGAGCTTTGGTGTCTCCAAATCAGTGTGGATTGCTTGAAGGCTTGTTGTTGCTTGTATGTCTGGGTTCTAGGTAGTTTGAATTTTAAATCCACTCTTAGTTAGGATCTAAAAGTTTATTTAAATAAAATCCTTTTGAAAAAGAGTGTTTTAAAAAGAAGTTGAAAAACAACTAGTTATTTTATCGTTTCAATCAGTTGTTTTACACTTAGTGTTTTTGAAACAGGTTTTGACAAAGCTTGAAATTGGTTGACTTTGCTGTCAAGCCAATTCAATTGGTTGTTTCTGTTGAAGATGGTTGCTGCCCCTTCAAGATTGTGTTTGATGAAGACTTGTATGTAGTGTTTGATGAAGACATTTATGTACTTTCCATGTATTTGTGCTTTGCTTTAAGTATGTCTTAGTTA
>Ga0123342_1003110_pt1 | contig 26969 bp, 11 predicted proteins | sample Turbeawhitnodule_FD_89960 | JGI IMG/M metagenome (GOLD analysis project Ga0123342, IMG submission 89960) | Root nodule microbial communities of legume samples collected from Mexico - Turtle bean Mexico white nodule | ecosystem: Host-associated > Plants > Roots > Nodule | place: Mexico: Nepantla...
AAAATAAATACAATAAAGAATTAAATATTAAAATATTTGTTATACATTAAATAAATTTAAATTAATAATTTTAAAATCCTAAAATATAAACATGTGTGGGCTTTGCGTGGGTTGTGACGGACGTATATGCGTGGGCCGTGGCCGACGCAAATCCGACGCATATGCGTGGGACGTAGTCGACGCATGCCGACACATATGCGTGGGCCTGGGCCGACGCAAACTAGACTGTTTTAAAAAAAACATTAAATCCATAAGTGCGTCCATTTTGCGTCCATTGCCATTTTTGCGTGGGTTTCTCGCCATTTTGGCCGACGATAATAGCGTCCGAAAATGGCCCACACAGAAATTTGGAAGCTATTTGGCTGTTTTCTTGTAGTGGATGATGCATTCAGGCATCGTCTTCCTGTCATACTCAATATATTTCAAAACCAAAACTCCACAATCATAAGTACATAAATGAAAGCACGTCAAAATAAATTACATATTCATATGCATGAAAATAAGAAATCTTTTCATTTCAATACTAACCCGTTTGGCTGTATAGTAAGTTTTTGTTTGACTACTTTTAAGGGGGACTATTCATTCCACCAAACTTCTGCAGAATTTTGTACAAATGGTCAACTTGCACAGTCTGCACCATCTAATACAAGAACATCACAAACGAAATACCAAATTCATGGTTTCATTCTTTACTAAACATCATCTTCTACTCTTTACCATAGGCTCTAAAGAACTCATTTAACCCACTTTCTCCCCACCTCATGCCCCTCCCCAACTAAGACAAACACTTACTTCCCATTTCCATAAAAAAAATTCCTGGGTCTATGCACAAAGTCTAATGTGGGTCATCATATACTGTCACCTTCTAAGTTCAGTGAATTTTGTGCTTACTTAACAGTTCCCTACACTCTTGGCTTCTAAAAACCTTATTTAAGGTACTTTCGCCCTACATTATGCCCCACCCCAACAAGAATAACTTCAGAAAATATCTTTTTTGGAGAAAAAAAATGCTAAAAAAACATGCATAGTTACACAAACTACGTAAACGCAAATATATACTTTTAACAATATATTACACACACAAAAATCATGCTCCATAAAAAGACTAAATAGTAAACCTAGACAACTATGACCACATCAGATTTAAACAAAAAATTTTGCTCATACAAGGATCAGCACATGGCAAATAACACGGACCACTTAATACAAAGCACACAACATGAATGTTTCACTAAATAAAGATCAGAATAGAAAATGTATTACCTTTGGTCACCAATCCCTAAACTCACGGTGGAAGAGAAGGTGGAGGAGAAACCTTGAGAAGAAGGTGGAAGACAATGACTTGTAGTATGGCAAGAACGTGAAGGAGAATGAAGGAGAATGCGCACAACACTTGCAACAATGAAGGAAAATGAAGGAACATGAACGAGAATGAAAGAGAATACCTACAAAAATGGAGGAGAAGAAGGTGTCCCAATTACTTCTGATATAACTTCTTATTAAACAAAATTTTAAATCTATTAAACATAGACCCCACAATTCCAATAAAATAATATTAATTTTGCAACGTAGACCCCACAATTCCAATAAAATAATATTAATTTTGCAACGTAGCGGTTGTATAGTGCATTACCGGTTGTTCAACCATATTTTTCTTTCAAATGTGGTATATTATAAGTAGTTGGTGAAATTGATAGGGCCTAACATCGTCAACATAAAGGGTGTTGCTGATTATCTGTAGGCATAAACCCAATGAATTTGGTAAAATGTGCATTGGCTCTCAACTCTGACAGTATAAGCTAATCTCCATATCACCTAATTATACAACGAATCTCGTGCCGAGAAAAAAAAAAAAATACAATGAATCTCGTAACATGTTTTGACTCTTGACCATATAATAAGGTAACCTTTCTATCACCTATCGAAGAATCAGGTGACATGTTCAACTTTTGCCACACCTCTTCGTCTCTTTTCGTAACAGTATTTTGGATTATAGCCTCAGAACATGCATGCGGATAAGTAAAATCATGCAGAATGAACGTTCTTACTGATGTAAAGGTGAATCTTTTTTTATCCATTAAAGATATACATACACACATATATATAGACAAGAAAAATCATGATCAATCCTTTCCGAAGTCAATCTATACACCCCAGAAATAAACACATTATTAAGTGTATGTTATGACTACAAGAAAGTCACACAGGAAAATGAGAACAAGAGGAAAATTTTCAGAAAATACAACAACAGCAACAAACCTTGACTCACCCTAATCACACATGATGTCAATGGGTTGGTTAAAAAGTAATGATAACAAAAAGGAGATTTGATTATTTAAAGTGGAGTATTTTCTTAAGATGCTAGAGGTGGATATGGAGGCCAGTAAAGATGAAATCCAATCTTGTAGACAACAGTAGTAGCCTTTACATCAAGTGGAGAAGAGGTGACATAGCCATGCACAAACAAGAAATCTTCAGTGCCTCCTACAACTGGATAATCCGAACGCTCGAGGCTATTTGTGCCTCCAACAATGGAAATCGAGCCCTTGTGATTCTTCACCCGAAGAGTTAGCTTTGCAACCGAAATGCTGCTGAGTCCATCAAGACCAGAGGTGATGGAAGTTCCTTCTGCTGTCCCAAGTTGTTTGGAGGATCTGTTTGCTTTGGCAGTCAAAGGGTCCTGAAACACAAAAAGGCTACCAAAAGGGGTTGAGGTTTCACTCTTTCCTTCACTTCCTTCCACCCCATTTACTATCACAAACCCTGTTTTGTTTGTAGTTTCGTGTTGGAACAAGGTGAAGTGAAGAGATTTTGGACTAGGGTTGCGACGGTCACGACGGTAGTTGTGGTTGAGATGGGAGCCACAAGTGCCCTCAAATGGGATTAGGGCTAAAACTGAAAGGAAAATAGGAAGAGCATAGTTATGAGAAGCAAATGCCATGGTTAGGTTTGTTTTGATCACAGAAGAAATAGGTTTGCAGTATATATAGTGTGATGGCATCATCAATGAAAATGATGGGTAAGTAAACTAAGAATTAATAATTACTTATGAGAAACTAAATCTTTTTTTATTCTATCATAAATTATGATCCTACTTCCATAATCATATGATGACGTTAGATGATATAATATCTGTTTTATTTTTCTTTTTAATTGAAATATAATTGAAGTCTTATTTGGTAATTTATGTTCTTTTTTTTTATAGTTTAAGCAATCAAACTTTTTAAAATCCGTAATTTGATTCCAATTTTCTAATTTTTATATTTGAATTATTTTTTTTCTTCTAAATGGTGCTTAAAAGAAATGCTAGACTTGAGTTTAATTGGACTAAAATTAAAAACAAATTACACCAAAAATGAGAATTGAAGTAAAAAATTTAAAATGTGAAGATTAAAGTTGCCGAAAAAAAAAATTGTGAATGAAGAATGCTCTTAAAATCAAAATTACAAACGTTAATCATATATCAAGCACTCTATTAATATTTATTAGTCCTTCGGATTGAATTTCTTGCAAAAATTTAGAAATTATAAAATGTTTAACAAAAACTATTAACATTTTTAAAAATACATATGTTTTATAATAACGTTTTGTTTTTATTAATCTTTCTTCTATTACCTTTTTCCTTATTTCTGAACCATAAAATTTGTTTGAATCATGGAAGACCTTTTGGTTATTTCATAAGTACACATGTGTCCAGAAACAATGTAGAAAGAGTCAAACTACTTTATCTGGTTCATTTTGATTTTCCCAATGTTTGCAAAATTAAGAGCATATGATTAGTAAAGTGAACTTAGGTAAAACGTGTCCTTCAAAATAGAGCAGACACGTGATTAGTTGAGTGGTTAGTGAAACATGACACTCTCCTATAATTGTATAATTCAAGTTGCATGACCAACAAAACAAAAAATTCACTTCATTTTAATATTTTTCTTTTGTAATAGAAAAGGGGAAATTCATTCTAGTGAGTGGATACCATCTCTCTTACCACTGGAGTAAAATTATTAGTTATTGGTATGTTAATTGAACTATTCAATAAAATTTTACCAGTTAAAGATGACTGCAAAATAATAAAAAGGACATGTTAAAATAACATTTATATAAATTTTATGTAGGTATGTTATATGATATAGGTCACTGACTTTTAGATATGAAATTTTCATAGTATATAATATATAAGTTTCATAGTATAAGCGCATGCAAATTTTATTTTTTATAATATATAAGTGGAGATAAATATTCACTTCTTAATAAAAATAAAAATATATTTTTTTAAAAGAAAGTAGTAAAAGATAGTTTACCTTATTATCTATTTTCAATATTTTAATTAATCTATTTTCAATATTGGTTAGAGTAGGAATGATTGTCCATTAAAACAATTATTATAAACTCTCAATTTTAAATTTCTTGTTGATTTTAAACATTTATCTTTTTCTTTTCAATGAGTATTTACAAAAGGTGGGGGCATTTTAAAATAATAAAAGCAAGAGTGTCTTGAATAAACGCCATCTCTCCAACAAAAGCTTTTCATAAAGTGCATAGAAATCAAACTTCAAATTACACTCTTAAAAGTCTTAACTATCATTAAAACACAATATATCTGAAAGTTAATTTTCATAAACATATAGAAGTTAAACTTTAAATGAAATCCTTAAAAACCCTACCCATTATGAACTTCTTCTTTTCGGTCACCAACTATCCATTATAACTTGGTTATACTTATTGTCGAAAAAGTAGGACAAGATGGAATGTTTGATAAATTCAAAAACAAGAATGATATTTTAATTGAAGCATTGTTATATAATTAAAATTTATTAATTTAAAGAAAATACTTTAAATTTCATGTCTAAAGTATTTTTTGATTGATTGACAATATAAGCAAATTACAATAATAGAATATCAAAATTAAACTTTAAGGAATATTTAACTTTGCAGTTAGCACCAGTTTCCTGAAATTAAGTTGCAAATATATTTAATGCATTCAATAATTTAATTACTTCCAAATTTTAAATTTTGAAATGTATTAAACACTTTTAAAAATTTGATTTTGGAAAGTGAACTGTAAATCGCTTTTGGAATTGAATTTTCGAAAAAGCATTAAAATTTTCAACATTAAATTTTTAAAATGATATAAAAGATTGATTTAACTTGATTCCTAATGATGTTAAAAAGTTATGATCAGTAGGGAAATAAAAAATAATGCAAAACTAATTACAAATGATAGCTAGATTCTATGTCAGATTGCAGCCAATAAAAAAACCAACAATTTTATTATTTTTACTTTTTGTTGGCTGTTCCAGAAAGCCCAATGGCCTAGAGTTTCCTGGATTCTGAAATTACGAAAATTGGGCCTACATCTGGGTCGGAGTTAGTTTATCTTGGGTTTTCTTCGTGCTCTATATCATTTTGCAAGATGAATTATATCACAAAAGTAAAATGAGAGAAATAACCTCATAAGCTTTTCAAAAACTCTTAGGTTGTGTTTGAATTGGGGAGGTGACGTGTGAGAATTTGAGAGATTAGATGTGTGAAGATTTGAGGGAGTGGATATGTGAAAATTTGAGAGGAAAGTGTGAAAAAATGAGTGTGTTTGGATTGTGGTAGGTTAAAGTGAATTTTTGAGAAAAAATTAATGAAGTTTGTGAGTGATATGATGTTGGTGAAATTTTTTTATTTTTTTTAAAAGATATGGTATTTTTGTGTAGATTAGAGTTAATTAAAATATTGTAAATTATTTTCGGTACCGATAAATAATTTATTTCAATAACACTAAATAATTATTTTTTGAAAAAATACGAGTTACTTAATATTGTGAAAACATGAAAAGAATCATAAAAATAATATTATCTAAACATATACAGGATTATGCTATATCTATTTATACATTTTGAAAATTTTCTATTTATTGAATTAGATTGTATGTAGGTACATAACACAACATGTAGATATTTTAGAGGACATTTTATAATGAAAAATGTTATATGTAAAGTGAATTGTACAATAAATTTATTTATAAATAAGAGAAAATATATAGAATAAAGTATGAAATATAATACAATATGATAAAAAAAATAATAAAAATAAAATATATTATTATATATATTATTGCATGAATGACAAAACAAAAAAAATGACAAAACGGAAAAATATCACTGTATAGATTCACTCTCTCTCCTTTCATGGACACCCCTTGATCCATACAATGGATATCCTCTCATCTTATCATTTAGTCATAATATTTAAGGATTAATTTGACCACTAAATTATAATTTTAATAAATAATTTGACATTAAATTATAAAATTCAATGACCTATTTGTAATTTTTTTTTACTAGTCATCAACGTAGCTAAATTTGTAGCATTTTTATGATACATTGATCTGTAGAAATGGACATGTATTGTATTGAATCGAATTTATAAAATACATACATTCAAATAAATTGATCTCACAAACTTAAAGTGCTATGCATTTTAATTTTATCAACCCCTAAAAAAGTACACATTCTTCAATCTAAAACTTCAAGAGTTCAGTTATTCTACCTAAATTAAGCTTTGAGCTAACATTGAATTCCTAACTGTTAATTACACAAGAATTGGTAGCTAACTACATCTTGATGCAACAGATATCTATGTTTCAGACCTTGACAATATGTTGCAAAATAAAGTGGTAACCAGAAGGATGATAAATTAGCTAATGAAAATTGAGCATAGTTCCAAGCATAGTACTATGTTTCTTGGATTATTATTGTCTTCTATTCTTGATAGCTTCGATGCGTTCCAATGTTTCCAGAACATCTTTCATGGGAGGACGTTTTCTATGGTCACGTTGAAGGCATTTTAGAGTTAAATGTGCTGCTCGCATTGCTGCCTTGGTTGAATACTGACCCTCTATTCTCTCATCCATTATGCTTTTCAACTTCTTTTTATCAGAAAGAGAAGGCTTAGCCCATTCAATCAGATTCTGCTGCTCTAAGGGGCGATTTCTATCAAGTGCCCTCAACCCTGTCAGAATTTCAAGCAGCACTACTCCAAAACCATAAACATCACTCTTCACATACAAGTGGCCTGTTCAATCACAACACAATCCACACCCATGCATATTAGAAACAATAGGATCAAACTGTTCTTATGTTTCAACAAAGTAGTTTCTTCACAAAGCAACCATTTAAACTATGTATGTAGATACGATGATCACCTGTTGCAACGTATTCTGGAGCAGCATACCCATATGTGCCCATGATCCTGGTAGTCACGTGTGAATATCCCCCAGAAGGGCCTAATTTGGCCAACCCTAAATCTGAAATTTTTGCATTGTAATCCTACAAAAGATGAATAAATTAGATTTGTGGGTTTTCTATATTTCTTTAGAAGTCTTTTTAAAGAAGTTTATTCCAACATAGCATAAAACGAGTAGGTCCAAATTCATAAACTTGCCATACAACCAAGCTAGAAGTTGCACTTAATTTATTTTGGCTTCCATTTCTCATGGTAATGAAAAAAGGTAGAAAATATAAGAGAAGTGTGAGAGAGGAAGTAGGTAAAAGTAGGAAACCTCATCAAGTAATATATTGGAGGCTTTGAAATCTCTGTATATGATTTGCTTTTCTGAGGTGTGTAAGAAAGCCAAGCCTCTAGCTGCACCACTAGCTATTTTGATTCGGGTGTTCCAAGACAGTGTTTCTGTGCTAGTATTTCCTAATTGGAAACAAAAACAAAAACAGACAGAATGAGCCAAACTCAACAAATCCATGACCAACAATTTTCTTATATATGTATTTTAGTTGTCTTAAGCTCATACTTCTAAATAGATGATTCTCCAAGCTTCCCTTTGGCATGAGCTCATACACAAGTAGAAATTCCACATCGTCACAACAGTAACCCAAAAGCTTGACCAGGTTTGGGTGAGAAATTCTTCCTAAAAAATTGATTTCTGACTGCATTGTCATAAAAAACAGGGCAACATGTTAGTATCCAATCAAACATAAAAGAAAATCTCTCATACTGATTGAAACTAATAAATTAATAATAAAAAAATGATAAAAAGGGTTATTATTTTTAGCATAGATCGTTGACGTATTAATTTTTAATTAAAGATAATATTTTAACTAAAACTTGTTTCAAGTGGAATGTTAGTTATGTAATAAAACAATTATTCACTTACTTTTTCTCTACATCTGTATCACATTGTTAATCTAATGAGGATAATTTATAAGGAAAGAAAAAGCGAAAAAAAAGTTTAAAAAAATTAGCTGAAGTAATTTTTGAAAATAAGACACAAGAGTATAACCTTTTTCTCTTATTCTAAATTAATTAACATGATGGAAGATTTAATTTAAAAAGATTTTTTAATCTAAACTGACTAAATAACTTCTGATTTACTTTTAAAACTGCTATTTTGAGCTTTTAACTTTATTTTTTAATTTTTTACACATCAATAGTAAAGAAAAGAGAAACAACAATGTAAATAATATAAATCAGTTCAAAATAATTTTAATATAGAGAAATATATTAATTTCATTATTTAATATTTGTGATCTTTGTAAGTGGAGAGATAAAATAAGGAGTAAAATACAGAACACAGAAGATGAAAATGGTTTAAAGAATGAGGAGAGTGGAAATTAAAGTAACCTGCCACTCTCGAAATCCCTGCACACTCTCGGAATTCAATTTCTTAACAGCAACTACCATTCCAGATCCAGATTTGGTTGGTGTCAGAGTTTTCTCATCCAACCATCCTTTGTAAACTTTCCCAAAACCCCCTTCTCCAAGCAATACATCAGACCTGAAACTCTTGGTTGCCGCTTTCAGATCCGCAAAATTGAACTGCTTCAAGTTCCTCGTTTCAACTCTCGGAAACACAGCGTTATTGCCACTGATACTACTACTGCTTCCTCCATCAACACTTGTGCCTTCACGCCCTGAACCTGCATCCCAACAAAGCACATCAAATCGCTAATTCTCTCTCACTTTTCATATGAAACTAAAAAAATGAAGCAGTTGGTGACTTGCCGGAATAGGGAAGAGAACTAGAGGGTGTTTGGCGAGGAGCGAGAGAAGCAAAGCAGAGACCCATGTTGAATGTTGAGTAGTTAAATGGAGAATGAATTAATTGAAAAACCAAACAAGGACTAATGGGTGGCTAGTGTTGGGAAAAATGGGTCATTTTCGTTAGAAATGAAAGGATATTGTTTGACTGAGCGGTATTTATAGCCTTGTGTTTGCCGTGTTGGCCTCGTGTTTCGCTGCACTACTGCTTACTTTAAAATAGCAAAATTATATCAGACAAATTTTTAATAAGAGTGCTTAACAATGCATCAGTGGTTAAATATATATTTTTATTATAGAGTAAAATTATATTTTGTTTTTATTTTAAACTTTAGATCACTTGTAAGAAGAAAATTAATAAAAAGATTATTAAAATAATTTTTTGTTTTTCTTTACGTATATCATCAATATCAGAAATAAGTCAATATAAAATATTTAAATATTTTATTTCATCTTAAAAATTTATTTATCATATAAAAAAATTAGTAAAATTTATTTTAACAATTTTTTAAATATAAATATACACAAAATTATGTAGCACAGACACTGATACAGATACTGATACGACGTGGATACAGACACGAAAATACATAAAATCTCTAAAATGTAGGACACGGGGATACGGATCTATATATTATATAATTATGAATTATATAAATTAACAATAAAGATTTATGTGCACAAGTATGTTCCAAATTATTTTTTAGAGCAGAAAATTTTTTTTATAACTGGTTCACAAGGATTTATTTCTTATTTTTATAATCATAATAACAATTTATACAATAAAATTTGAATTTTTAAAAAATTAATGTATTTTTTCTTTTTAAAATTGTGTTAGAACCGTATTAAAATTGTCAAAAATCCTACATGTGCCATACGAGTGTCGGTGTCCGACACAAATATCGAATACTAACACGTTATTTAAGAGGAGTGTTCGAGCTTCATTCACCACATCTAAAATGTCAAAAAAACAATTTCGGATAAAATAAAATAAATAAAAAATATTTAACTCTTGTACTATAGCCACGTTTTTTGTTTTTGCGTTGAAAAGCTCTGCGCTTTAAAAAGCGATAGGAAAAAGAACGCACGCTTAGACAGATGTCCAGATGACGTTCATGTTCAGGTTCAGGTTCACAGTATATAAAATATTCAGACTTTCTAATATAAAGTTATGGTTTAATTATCCTTTTATTTCTATATTAAGATTAAAAATTAATTCACTTTGGAGATTTTCGGAGGAAGATTAAATATGATTTTAAATTATTTTAAAAAGATTTAATACAATTCTTTTTATTAAAACAAATTTATCTCAATAACTCTATAATTACATATTGAATTATATATATTATTATCATATTATTAAAAAGTTAAATTTTTAAAAGAAAATTAAGATGAAATTAAAAAAATTAGAATAATATTAAATTTTGTAAAATCTAGAGAATAAAATTGGTTTTTAATAGATAAATATTAAAAAGATAATTAAGCTTAAATTATTATATTAGTAGTGTGTTGAAGAGTTTTTTTGTTTAAAAGACGCGGTGTTTTCCCAAGGCGGAGGGAATCTTGCTAAAATGTGTAAAAATTTGTTGTTTAAAACAGTTGTGAAGGAATGATTGGGTGGAAAGACATTCTGACACTTTGATGCTGAAATAAGCAGTAACGAAGAAGGGGAGATATAAAGTAGAAAGTACATATAAAACTAGTTTTTGAAAACTACGAATTCTGATAGGATCTGAAATGGATTCCTTTCTCGCGCAAAATGTTAATAATATAAAAGATGCTAACAACGCCCCTAATAAATTACATTTTACTTAGACTAAAAAAAAATGGGCCAACTAATAAAGTTAAAAATCCCACCTGTCCAATATAAAATTCAAATAAAATAATATGTAATTGTGTAATTTAAATATTTATGTAGTAATAATTTATTCCAATAAATAATACTATGAGTCAATTTTAAATCAATGACAATAAAATATAACATACAAAAATTTAATGGAAATAAGTTGTCATTTGTAATACATGTTCTCAACCTATGATGGTGATACATATGATTTTGGTCACTACTATTGTAGAATTGAATTTGCTATGATCTAACTTGCCTAGGAAGTGATGTGTTTTAGATGGAATCAATGGTTTTTAGTCTGAATTTTATTAAACCCTGTTATGAAAATTTGGTTTCTCCTTCATTTTTTACAGTTCTTTGATTTTGCATGTACCCAACAGTATAATAAATATGATTGTTTTAAATTTCAAATTTAACCCACAAATTTAATCATGTCGCATATCCTAATTGGTAATAAAACACAAACAACCTAAGTTTTGTCCATTTCGAAAACGTCAAAAAGTATTCTATAAATTGAACCTAGCAGTGTTTTAGCCATTCACTGTTCTTTTAAGAGACAGAGACCGATTATAACATTTGCATTATTTACTAACTTAAATATTAAGAGTATGTTAGTTAAAAATACAATAGACAATTAAAAAATAATTTTATAAAGAGACAAAAAAATTAAAATAATATCTTATAATTAGAAATAGAAAAAAATGCATTATATGTTTGATAAGTACTAATAACTAGAATTCTAAAACATAGATTAAAAAGTGAAAGAGTCTTTTGTATTAAATAATTAAAATATTAATATCTATAAAAATTAATTAATACTTTAAAGACTTTTTTTAGAGACTGGACAAAAAATCTTACTCTAGCATAATGAGATCACTGTAAGTTGTCGAAGATTTTGTTCAAAATATTTAATGGAGTTGATTGCAGGAAATAATTAAATAAAATATATTTAACTATCCGTGATACGTATTTTTATCTTTAATTGGTAAAAAAGTGAGGTTAATATTTTATAAATTAAGGACTTTGCGCGTATATATATTTTGGGTCTTGTGTACGTTCTACGAAACGATGATAACATTTTTTAACTAAATTTGCATACGCGTTTACCTGTGCCAGACCACCATTTGTATTCTTATTATACAAATCCTACAATTATTAAGAAGCTTCATGTGTATCTATCTGCTCTTTATTGTTTATGTTATGGTGTGAAAACCCAACAAAAGAGCAATTGAGTTTAGACTTCTACAAAAACAATATTTAACGACGACGTACTTAGATGTTGAATATTTAACATCTAATGTATAAAGAAACGTGGTAGCAATTTTGGTATTAATTTTGAATATCAATTTTGAAATAAGTGATGTTGAAAGGAGTTTAAAATAAGTATATACATGGCAAAAACATTTCCCCTCCACTTCCTTAACCCATTATCTAGTTTTTCTTGTTGCTTGTACAATCCTCTCTTGTCGCTTCCGTGAGTCATTGTCAAAATGTGGTGTTTTATGTTTGAGTTACGTCATTATTGTTTGTGATTGTGCACATTTTGATATTTGAATTTTTTTTGAGAACGTGTATTCTTTATAGGGATGATGTATTTATATTTTGATGTGATCATGTCTTTATCAATCTTGTTATGTCTATATAACTCTGGTTGATATTTTGTAGAACATGTTGGATCTCCATTTGGTTGAGTGTTAAGAAGTTTGGTCTAAATTTTTTTTTATAAGGGTTGAAACACTCATAAAATGTCTCATTTTATTTTATTTATTATTTGTTGATAAAAAAAAAACTAACACTGTGTTTGTATTTGGATGAGTATTGTTCATTCAAATTAAAAAGTGAGGATTCAACATGTTTGAAATATACCTATTTGCAAGGAGTTGAGAGTGGAGAAATAAGAGTGGAGCTACTATAGGTTTCTTTTGAAGGTGTGAAGAAAATAGCAAAAAGATAGTTGACAAAGGAGGAGAATACAAAAATATCATTGTGATCTGCAGAGTGACTATGCATGACACTATGTAAAAAATGCACTCGCATGAATAATACTTAATCGATTATCGATTATGTGATTCAGCATAATCGATTATGTACTTCTAAAGAAGTATAATGAGTTATGTCATTTTGCGTAATCAATTAAGATGTATGTTTTATTTTTCTTCTTTTGTATTATTTTAATTTGTTATTCAAGTTTTAATATGTTAAAACTACAAGTTGAGTGATTAGTGGTGTGAAGTAATGAATTGAAATATCACATATAACAGGTTAAAATCATATGAAGATTAACTATTATTTTTATTTTATGAGAAAAATAATTAATTAAGAGAAGTTTTAATCGATTTTCAAAGTCTAGACCATGTATTAAATTAAGTGTAGGTCATCATAAAAAATAGGGAGGCTATTGGCCTTGAAGTTGGACTCAAACCTTAAGAGAAGATGTTTTGATAAAGATTTTAAAGAATTTTTTGGCCTTCATTATACAAAATTTTTAATTAGCACATAATACTAAAATGATATAAAAGAAAACGTGTTTTGAAATATAATTAAAAAAAATATTTTATGACATTGTTAATCAATTAAATTTTTTTTTATAGGTTTATAATAGATTAATTAATTATTTTCTTAATAATCGATTAAACCCATATAGTAGGGAAACCACATCTCAAGATATTAATTGATTAAAATATTTCATAATCAATTAAATGTGTTTTTTACATTAATTATAAAGTGGAAATAATTGATTAACACATGCCATAATCGATTAAATCAGAAAGCATTGTAACTATTTTTCAAATTTAATATAGAATAATCGATTAACAACTTTAAATAATCAATTAAATGTGTCAATTATTTTAAATCATCATTTTCAAAAACTTTATAAATAAAGCTTCTATCTCAATGCTTTATACAACAAATATAATCACAAAAGCGAATTAAATTGAGATATTTAGAGAAATTTTCATGCATTCAAAATGTTCTTGCAAGATTTAATATTCAAGAAATCTTGTTGTTTTCTTGTGCTTTAATAATTTGACAAATTCTTTCTTTGAAGTTTGTTTTGTTTATGTGTGTCAGGGCATATCCTCTTGTTAATCAAGAGTTGATTAGGCTTATATACACTTGAATATGCTCAAGAGTTGTAATAATTAAATGAGTGATTTATACAAACTTGTTAGAGATAGTAGAATCAATTATTCTAAGATTGAATAACTAAGACTCGAGGTAAGATAATTTTATTTGAACCAGTATTTTTTTTTTTTGAGCAATCCTTTTATTTTTTTTATCTTTCTTTTATTGTGTTGCTATCGAATCTTGTATCAATCTTAATTCCTAATCTAATTGTATTTAGTTTTCAAAGTGAAAAAGATTTAAAAAAACTTGAAGAAAGGAAAAAAAATTGTGTGAAAAAAATTTCAAAACCAATTCACGCTATCTTAATTTAGTAAAGCCACTGATCATTCTTTTTTTAGCATTACCAAAATATTCTTGACTTAATCGAAATTTAAGTTTTATAATTTCAACATTATTTTTTTATAAATATTGAGAAAAACTTTTTTAGAACTAAATTAGATCATGTTAATTTTTTTATTTTATTTTTGACATTTCAAGGTATATTTGATTGCTGATGTTAGGTTATTTTTCTAACCAACATTAGTTAAAGCTTTCTTGGTCGTAAATGATATTTTTTAACTAGTATCATTTTCAAAATGTGACTAATTCAGTAAAATTAAGAAAAAGATACATAGAGCTGACAAACCTCTATCTGGTGCACATCATAACCTAAGTGTCTACTAATTTACGTTTCATATACCTCAACAATATGCTAGCAATGCAGAACATAGGATAAAAAATTGGCTATTGGAAATTGTTCATAGCTGCAAACTTAGAACAATGTTTGTTTCTTTTCCTCCTTCTAACCTTGATAGCTTGGATGCTTTCCAATGTGTGAAGAACATCTTTCATAGAAGGACGTTTATTACGGTCATTTTGAAGGCATTCCAGAGTAAGTTGTGCTGCTTTCAGTGCTGCTTTGGTTGAATACTGACCCTCAATCTTCTCATCCATAATATCACTTTTCAACTTGGTTTTATCAGATAGATAAGGCTTCATCCACTCAACCAGATTTTCCTGCCCTGAAGGGCGATTTACATCAAGTGCCCGCATCCCTTTCAGCAGTTCAAGCAGCACCACACCAAATCCATAAACATCACTTTTCACATAAAGGTGACCTGTTCAATCACAAACAATCCAAACACAACCATCATATAATGATAATTACATCAAATCAAACTGCTTCATATCTTTCAAAGCATCAATTTATGTCTTCAGAATAGATATATAATCACCTGTTGCAATGTATTCGGGAGCAGCATACCCATATGTTCCAATGATCCTGGTAGTCACGTGTGAATCTCCCACAGAAGGGCCTAATTTGGCCAAACCAAAATCTGATATTTTCGCATTGAACTCCTGCAAACACAAACCTTAATTTTTTTTATAAATTTATTGTATTCACAAGGATATATAGGAGAAGATTACAAGTCAAAGGTAGAAATATATTAAGTTGTGGATGAATTTAATATCGTTAATTAAATACATTCCTTAACTTCTGTGTAGTTAAAGAAGTCCCGTGTGTCGAATTAATAATAATATGAATTATAAAGAATATAAAGGATAGATGTAAATTTTAAATGTTTTTGTGTGTTTTCATTGTAGATATAGTTTCCTATGCATGTAACAAAAAGTTTGCATTAAAGGATTTAAAGAATGATATCTAAGTCGATAAAAGGAAATACAAAACATAGAAAGAAACTAAAATGAATGAATAAGGAAAGGTGGTGGTGATTGTACGAGAAATATTTGTCTGTAAAAAAAAAAAAATAGCCCACAGCATACCAGAAACTTTGTTGCTTTAAGAAAAATATTGTGCCCATAATTTTAATATATAGAAAAAAACTAATGACATTTTATAAGATATTATATTAAATTAACCTAATTATACCCTATGGAAAATACAGTCTTACATTTTCAGATGACAATTTGGTTGATAAAATAAATTGTATCCAAATTTATATATATATTCAATTTCTCATTATAAGGAAAAAGGTAGAAGATAACCTCATCGAGTAGTATATTGGAGGCTTTGAAATCTCTATATATGATTTGCTTCTCTGAGGTGTGCAAGTAAGCCAAGCCCCGAGCTGCACCAATAGCTATTTTGAGTCGAGTGTCCCAAGACAGTGGTACTGTGTTACCACCTATTTCGAACAAACAAAATTAATGAGCTAAAATCCATGGTGAATCAATTTGTATTAAATTTAACATATTTTAATTTCATACTCCAAAATAGATGAGTCTCCAAGCTTCCCTTTGGCATGAATTCGTACACAAGGAGAAACTCCACATCGTCACAGCAGTAACCCAAAAGCTTCACCAGGTTTGGGTGAGAAACTCTTCCTAAAAAATTTATTTCTGACTGCATTCATATAACCAGACCCAGATGTTACAATTGAATTAAATAATTACTTATTTTCGTTAAATATTCTAGACAGCTTTTAAAAATAAGTGTTAGTTTCATTAAAAGAAATCACTCAATCAAGCATATGTGTTTTCTTCTTATTTACTTAATTAATAACAAAAAATAAGATAGAAAATGGTATCATTTATAAAAATACCATTCAGATGTCAGTTTTCAAATAAAGAAATGGGAATTTAGGATAAAATTTATTAACAATTTTAACTAAGATTTGTAGTTGATCTGGTTGAAACAGAAGTATATATAGGGTAGTTTCCTTATCTGTGTGAAGGTTTGACTTTTGGGTATGGTATTGCTATCATAATAATGAGAATGAGGACTATGAGCCCTTCATTCACGCCAAGACCAAGTTCAAGATTTCATATCTACTTATTTTTCTCAACAAGATCTGTATCAGTGATATCTATATCGGTTCATTAATAGATTTAAAATTCTAAAGTAACTGTGTAAAAAGTTTAATATTGAACTTGATAAATTTGGATAAGAAGAAAAGTAGAATAGAAAATATAGTAGGCATATCTAATCTTATAAATAAGAGCATTTAAACTGGTTTGTAAAAATTAATGTTAGCAGATAATTTACTAAGATTTCTAAGAAACCATGCCAAATTTTGTCTAAGATATGATTAACAAATGAAAAACCTGCCACTCTTGAAGGCCCTGCATACTTTCGGGATTCAACTTTTTGATAGCTACCATGATTCCAGAACCAGCTTTGGTTGGTGTCAGAGTTTTCTCATGCAACCATCCTTTGTAAACTTTCCCAAAACCTCCTTCTCCAAGCAACGCATCCGACTTGAAACTCTTCGTGGCTGCTTTCAGCTCCGCGAAACTAAACTCCTTCAACCTCCTCATTTCCTCACTCGGAAAAACAATGCCACTGCCATTACTACTGCTTCCGACAACTCCAGACTCCTCCGAAACTTCACTCTTTCCTTCTACGCTCTCCAAGGATACTGTCAAGTCTCTACTCCCTGGCGCTGAACCTGAATCATGCCAACAAAAAATGTGCTTTTTGTTTCTTTTTTGGTTTATATAAAAATAAATAAAAGGCATATTATAGATATTGTTGGATATAATGAGAACAAAAAAATTGAGAACCTAATTGAGGGGATGTGGAGTTGGGTGATTGTCTGCGAGCGGGGGAAGCAAAACAGACACCCATGTTTAATGATCAATGAATTGAACGAATGGACGATGATGTTGAGGATTCTGAAGAGAGATGAAGAAGCAGCAGCAGTGACAAGTTGACAAATTTATATTCACCTTTGCCGTGTTGGCCACGCGTTCTCTCAACCTTTTACACACACGCCGCTTTACAAAGTCTGCGTTTTTCAAAAGCATTTGTGACCCCATATAATACACGCCCTTAATTTTTACCATATTTAGTACTTTAATATAACTTTGTACATTATTTCATTATTTGTCAGATTAAATGAAATATTTTTATCTCTTATATATGAATATATACTTCATTTTTTTTTATCTTACAAGTGTTATATTACGATATTATGCTTTTGTTTAACTGGGACTTTTAATTTAATGATCCTTATAGTTTCACTTGTCATGATGATAATATCATATTCAGTAAATTATCGACAATTTTCTGAAAACTTTGACTAAAAATCTAGAAGTAAAAAATATATAAAGTTAATTTAGTGTTTAAAATATAAAAATGATTTGATATATTAAATGATAAAGATACTTAAATCACATTCTATTATTTTTTTACTGCCATAAAACACATTCTATATATTATCTTTAATGTGTACACAGTGATGGGATACAGTTTACATAGAAAATCTGACAAGATACGGAACGACCATTGACTTGTATCTGATTTCGATGTGTATTAATATTTTCAGAAACCCTTTGGCTCAACTTGCATGCATGCTTCCAGCTATGCAAAAAGCAAGAACTTTTCACTATGGACCTTGTCTTACTTCACAATGTCTAAGTCATTGGACCACAAAACATCACAACCACAGCTTTCTAAGATATGTATAACTTCATTATGTGGTTTCAATTTTGCTCTTCTTAATTACTTTTAGTCTTGCTATTGCATAAACATTTTTCTTCTTCTTGAGGGGGGGACTCGATGTATATTACGACAAATTAAGCAATCACACTCTTAATTTATATCTAACAGGATAAGAAAATAATTAAACAGAAACTAATTATAAAGATAAAAAATAATTAGTTATAACTAAATTAGATATTATTTTATAAAATAAAAAAATATTAGTAAATAAAGTAGTGTTTATTATTAATATATATATATATATATATTTTGGTGTGATATACACTGTGATACATGTATGATATGTTCATGGATATAATCTTTTATGAGTGTATTGTCCTTCATAGTGTGGTGTATATATCCAAAATAATATCATGGTTCAAAATTTTTTACTATCAACCATGAAACTCATTAAAAAAGAAGATACCTTATATTTAATTTGTGATCCAATCACATAGATAAAACTTCATGTGGTAATAAATTAAATCAGTACAATACAAGTAACCATACATTAAAATTTGAAGTTGATTATTTTGTCAATTTGTTTATGAAATTTTATTAAATTAATAAAAAGTTATATGTTATATTTATTTATGCAACCGAAAATAATATTTCTTTTATTAAAAAATGCTATGTTTGGTTTATTTTGGTAAAAAAAAATGGTGTGAACTGCTGAATAAAACATGGACTCCAAATAACGTGTTTTGTCTCCCTATATTTATTTATTGGTTAATCCAAGTCACCCGTGAAGGAACACAAGTGCTGTATAGCTATGTTAGCAGTAACACATCAAGTCAAATACGACACACACCAACGCAAAACATTATCCTTAAGTTTGAATTTAAGGATGAATGCGGCTACCACTTTTACTTTAATGAAATATAACATAGCTTCGAGGAAATTAAGAGTATCATCATCATTCATGTATTAGACCCACTCAGTGGAATCTTCTAAAAACTTTTTAACTTTATTCACCACCTAACACCTGAATTCCTTATTCAAAGTGTTTTCAACCCAAAACAACTCTTAGTTGCTGCTGGTTTTCCAAAACTACTTAAGTATTATTCACGTTCATCAATTTGTAACCTTTCGGGTCAATGTTAGAGAATAAATCTCATAATTATACAATTAGAAGCAATGATTAAGAGGGAGAAAAAGGAAAGGGAATTGAGCACTGTAGAGGTTGTAAGTTTCTTTTGGTTATTGCAATCCATATATAAGTCAAAAGTAAATCTATGAGGGTTAAAATGCCCTGTTAGAAGGGGTGTATAGCTTTCAACTTTCATCTCATTCTACAACGAGCAAACTATGATTTCTGTTGCTCTTTAACTCTTTAAATGGTGCTATGTGTTGGATACAGTAGGATTCTGTTTTCCAACAGCTCTTGCTCTGTGTCTTCTCTTGAAAACATCTTGCCGGAACCTCTTGGTCTCACTTTGAATGTCCATGAAGGGTTTCTTCTCTATGTTTTCCTTTTCACTCTCCAACATCTTTTGTCTCTTGGCCACTGCCATTGCTGCTTCCATGTTCTCCAATTCTTGGTTCTGTGCCTCTTCCTGCATGTGTCCCACCTTTTGTTAATCAGTAAATGTTGCCTAATTAGAAACCATTTTTTATTATGTGCGTGTTGGAGGAGTTCAAAACTGAATACAATCAGAGATTACAACGTTGACAAAATAGAATGCAAAGATTTATAAATCACATGGGAACATAAAACTAAATGTGAAAGTTCATCTGTCAACCGAAGACTATAATCTAATACTTGATTTTAAATGAATATTTAAAGAAACTGCAAGAGAGAACTCAATATATTGAATTGATTAGGCTTGACAAAAGCAATAACAAAGATATGCAGAATAATGCTTCAAAGTGCACTTCAAAATGCTTTCAGCTTCACCCATTCCATGTCTTCAAAATGTGAAAACTAACATTGTGGATTAAACTATTTTTAACCATCAAGCACCATATGTTAAAGTATTCAACCATGTTGGCTACCAATCTCCACTCATTCCTTCATTATACTTAAAAAATAACATTAGTTGAAAAGCAAAGTCGCATGTTGGGTACAGCCAACAAATAAGTCACCACGGAATCCGTCAGTATATTTCAAATAATATCATTAGTTCAACAGGTAGGTTGCATGAACTTCAACGAAACTACGCTGATGCTAAAATAAATAAATTTTAGTTCAAGTGGTGGAAGTAAATGGATAAAAAAATTCTTGAAATGTGTAAACAATCACAAGAGAGTGTTAAAAATCATCAAATTAAAAAGGCTTAGAAAGAAGGACCTGAAGATCCTGAATGAGGCTGTCAAGTGACTTGATCTTCCTATGAGGCCAGCGTGGAATCCCAAATTCTCTGCACTTTCTCTTGAGAACAGTAAGCCCAACTTTTAGATTTCTTGATGCTTCTACGATAGGCATGCCAAAGTACTGGACCAAATCTGATAAGGAAATTTTTGCTACAAGGTCACTGGGTGCCCTCTTTTTTTTCCCTGGCAAACCTGCAAACTCATTCCTTATCTGTTAGATATAAATAATATGCATGGTGTTATTAACTCAACATTAGGAAGCTTCACATATGGGGGAGGAGAATGTACAGGATAGGAAAACATTTTTTTGGGGTCTAAGAGTAAGACGCATCCAAGAACAAATTTTTGCCCCAACTAATCCCAGTCAAGCTCAGTGATTTCATTTAAGGTGGTGAAGCAAATGTCACTTTGCAAAGTATGTACTGCGCTAAAATATTAGTATCCAAAAAAAAAATTAATAGTTGAAGTGTATACAGCAAATAAGACTGAGCTGCTGGAACAAAGGGAATGTCATCAAAATTGGGAGCAAACATGGTATACAGGATTCAAGGTAATAATGTCAATCCTTCAAAAGTGAGAAACATCAAAAGTTTTAAAACCTAAAATGTTACACTCCATTAGTGTAGTCATCAGAGAGGATTCATATATTTGATTAGCAATTCCGAACTGTAGATTTAAGTTACAACTTACAACAACAATATAGTCATGACAGTAAAAACTTGAACTTCAAGGTTACACTTGGGTTTCATCAAGCAAATTTAAAGATTGAATATGTTCATATAGTAGCAAAGCTGCAGAATAAACTGCGAGAGTATTGATTCTGAACCTGGTGAGCTTTCAACATCTGTCTCATTGTCCAGTAACTCAGACTCGTCTTCTTCATAAGGAAGATAATTGAGATCCTGATCAAGAACGGGAAAGACTTTTTCTGATGGTTGGAAATTGTTGCTGTTCCCTTGACATTCTTCCCCTGTAGAGCCTAGAGTTGTATCTCTGTCTTCCTCCTTCCTGTCCAACTTGTAGATCATGTGGAGATCACGGAGCAAGTTTGGAATCATCTGAAGCTTTGGGTTTCTGAGAAATCAAAATGAATAATAAAGTGAGTTAGATAAATTACAAGTTACTTTGTAGAAGTACTAAAAAACAAAATGGAGAAGCCTAGAAAATTTTTAATTTGTAAATGTGGTGCCACAGTTGTGTAGAGAGATATTTTGGAGTCATACAGTTGTCAAGGTTTTAATCACCCAACGTTTATGATACAGTGAAATAGTGATTTCAAGATAAGGCTATTAAGAATATAGGCATGTCATATCAAACATAAGAACAGTGCTAAGAAATACATGCATAATTTTGCAATTTGCAGATAATGTCATTCCTGCCAAAAGACAATTGGACTGTGGCATTTCAATGAAACCCAGAAAATCCAATAGGCTTTTTACTCTACTATGAACATGAAGAAAATGAAATAAATGAGGTTTAAAACCCTGTAAAGGAAAAGATAACAAGCAGGATAAAATATAGATATTTGGACATTCATAGAAGAAAAATAGGAGATAAGTTTTAGGGTATTTTAGGGAGAAGAAAGAAGGTGAGGAAAGTTAAAATAAGAAGTCATCTGCTTCTAGAAATTAAAGGTACTGAGGTATACCTTCCCCTCAAATTGATATTATAAAGAAAGTTATGCAAAATACCATTTTTCTAAGAACATACAGTACATGTTTTGATATCACCTTGTCCCCTTTAATTTGGAGGGTAAAAAATCAACTTTTTGTGAGGGGGGTGGAGATTGGAGAGGAATTGGTCTACTCTATTCCATTCCTTTTCTTTAGAATTTAAATAAAATGCAAAGCATATATTCAAGTATTTTAGCTTCATACATAAAGTATCAACTTTATTCTTGATTCCCTTTCCTCCTCAAAGTGTAAACAAGGCAGTATTAGTTATTCTTTTATGTCCCGGTAAACCAATTATATAAATATAATATTGCTTAAGGAAAGATGAACCTGAGTGCCATATTACAAAATGGTTAAGTGAACATATTACTTTGTCTTACTACAGGAAGACAACCAAAATGTTACTGATGGAGGGAAAAAAATTCTACAAGATCTGTGCATGCATCTCCAATTTTTGGGTGTTTGGGGAAAGGACGTCTCTAGTTTTCACCTTAAAACACATCCACTTTTTCTTTTCAGTAGAAGCAAACATCACTTGCTTCATCCAAAGATGCTGTCACTCACTAAACTTTGCTTATTCTAGTTTGAAGCATTAGATTTGTTCTGTTTGTTATGTATCTAACCAATAAAATAACATTAATGCCATTCGCACTTAAAACTTTCACAACATTCCTTAAGTCTCACACTTCTCTATCTTCTTTCCCTGTATCTCTTTTTGTTGTGAGAATTATAAGTGGAAATACCATCACTCATAGGGACTACAAAAAGTTAAGGGAATATATTTTCTAAATTTAATATCATTCCATGGTCATTCCACTTCCTGCTATTTCAACTTTTCCTGATCTAGAACAATCAGTGACTAACTGCCATAAACATACATAAAGAAATTTTGGGACACTACTAGATTTTCTACTCTAATAAACTGGACTTGGAAATGAAATTGGATCTTCTAAGAAAGGGTTATGTCATGAGAAGGAAAAAAAACTGTATATTAGGAAGTGACCCACCATTACTTGTGCAGAGAGGTCTGCCAGTTATATGCCAAAGCGTTTAATACCTTTCATTCTAACAAGTGATGAGAACATCTTGTGTTCTCTAGGAAAAACGGAGAATCCACATCCCTATCCTTTATAAATTATAAGTTTACAACCCAAAAGTAGCCTTTGGTTAAAATGTATGTATCAATCCTATTTGTACACATTACAAAATTTTGAGTCTCTATTTTCAAATCTGATTGATTTAAGATGGGGAAATCCTTTTGAGGCCTCTAAGAGCTTAGTACATAATGATATATTCAAAAGGGACCAATTCCAATTCACTAGATGGGGGAAAAGACCAAACAAGGCTAAGTATGTAGGACTAAGGCAAGGCTTTAAACTGCGATTAGGGGTTACAGTTTTTTGTCTGGAATCCTTGATGTGACAAAAATCGGCAACACCAGCTGCAATTATGATCACAATGGATCCAAAACTTGGCCAATTTCTGCCACAGACTGGTTTTGAAAACCTTGGGAGTAATGTCAATTTGCTGAACACTAACAATGGTGCCCATTTGGCCGCAATTGTGATCAAAATGACTCCCTAACTAGCCAATTTCTGCTGCACACCCTTTTCAAAACCTAGGATTAATGCCAAATTGCAGACAAATATGGCATGCAGCCGGAATTGCGACCACATTGACTCCAAAACTTGCTGATTTCTGCTGCAGACCATTTTTGAAACCTTTGGACTAATGTCAAAGACAAATATGAGCTAAGATATATACCTTGAGGCCAACAAAAGCGGAGGAATGCGGCAAAATTGAGGAGTGTTATCGGCATGAAACGCTAAGATACAAAGCCATACTCCATTTTTGTACCCTTCGCACACTTCAGAAACATGGGATTTCACCAATCTAAGAACTGGGGTAGCCTGCATTTCCACATAGGAGCCACAGTCTGAAAACACAAACTCCCTCTCAACTGTCCTTTCCTCCCCATCCCCTTGCCGGTACACATGCAGGCTCCTCATCAACTCTGCAATCCACACACCCCACAACGGAAATAGACAAATAAATAACGAAAGTCCACCACCCCACAAAGAAAAATAATCTCTTTCAATAAAAAACTAAACATGTGATGAAAATAACAAGTAAACCAAAATCTGGATCAAGAGATGCTTGGTGATAAGACCTGGTTGGACGGTGTTGTTGAAGACTAGTAGGTTGGTGAGCAAAGTGGTTTTGTTGGTCTGTGAGAAATCCATGAAGAGATGGAAGATGGCATGAGAATGTGAGATGAGTAATGGGTAGGAAGAAGCATGAAGCGTGGACTAATAGAAGGAGGCAAAAACCAGCTTTTAAGTGCAAGGTTGCATGATCTTCCGTTTTTTCGTTGGTTTCGGATCAGTTTAGAATCATGCCCAGCTAAAATAAGGTACTTTTTTTCTCTTTAGTCTTTTTCTTTTGTCACTTCCTCACTCTTCTTTTTCTCTTCATTTATTTTTCTTCACCTTTTTTGGTTCTCTCATTCTAGATGCAAATTTATTGTGTAACCGTTCAATTCTCTCGTTACAGTTTTTTATCCTTCTCAATAAATCTCAATACCTACATTTTTTCAAGAACACAGATCAAGATTTATCTAAATTTGTATTATAATTAGTTCTTAGTGATATTATAATTATAAGAAAGAAAAATTAGAAGAAATCTAATTGATGAAGTATAAGGATTAAGTTTGAAATCAATATAAAACTGAAAACACCCATGTTTCAAACAAAAAACAAACTTAAAAATATAATTACTAATTAAGACAATGCATTAATTATATCATAAGTTTCTTCTTCAAAATTAAATTCATCAGTTGTCCATAATTATTTTTTTTGTGTAAAATTTATCCATAATTTATTATTTAAATCAAGGTTGGCTAAACGGCTAAAATTAGTCTCTTCAAATAAACTAAATATTAATTACATCCAATTATCTAAAAAATAATGAAATGAAATTATATGATCTTCTTTAATAAAACAAGAGATTGGAATGAAATATTTAATTTTTTATTAAATAATATATATATATATATATATAATATAATATATATATATATATATATATATATATTATCTTAGGTTTGATTGTTGTTCGGGCCCTTCAGTTTCTATTATATGTAATTTTAGTTCTTCTAATTCCTTTTAAAGGCAATTGATTCAGTTTTTTTTTTTTTTAAACAAGTTTAGTCCAGATTATCTTATAAATCTTTCACATTCTTAATTTCCACTATAAGTTTCTAGAACCAAAATTAGTAAATTTTCGCTGGTTTCAGCTTATTAACTAAAATATAACATCTTACGTTAAAAAAAAATCCTCTTCAAAACCTATTTTCACGTCCTATAAAAATTATTCAAATTTAAGCAAACTTTTGGGTTTAGTTTTTTTACTTTATTTTATTATAAAGTTATTTTTAAATATATAACTAAGAAGAATAATATGAGATTTTTACATAAAAATTCTTTTACTGTGATATATATATATATATATATATATATATATATATATTATACCGTCATACTTTTTTATTTTGATTATATTAAAGAATAATGTAACATAAAAGAATATTAATAAATATAATACTATATTAAAATAAATTAGGGTCATTAATTTGAATAGAAAATAATATTAACTTGATTAATATATACGTTAAGATCACATAAGTAAATGTAAATTTCTTATTAGAAGTATATATATTAGTGAGATAACATAAGTAATATAAATATAAATAGAGTGAGACTCAATTGAAAATAAATATAAATAAATAAAATATTTAATATATAATTTAAGATAAATTTAATAATATAAATAAATAAGATAAATAAATAATTTATATAAATAAAAAATAGATAAATTAAATATTATAGATAGATAAAATAGTACTAACTGAAAAAAAAAACAAATAATAAAATGAAGTAATAACTAAGCATAAACTAAATAATATAAATAAATAAAATAGATTAATATATAATTTGTTTAAAATATTTAAATTTACAAATCTACTCTTATTTTTAAAAATATTTTAAAATGAAATATGAAATATTTTAAAATATTTATATCTTTATAAATCCATTAATGTACAAGATAATCGATTATCAACAATAACTTTGCCATGATTCGATTAGTTGTGCATTGTAAAAATAGTAATCGATTATCTTCTGCTTTTCAAATAAGAAAGGTTATGGTTGATGTGAGTTGAATCAAGCATAAACATTTTTCAGCATATGAACACAACAATATATGTGAAGAAATGCAACAATTAAGAGTTGAAAACAAGGACAAACAATTAGGAACAAGTGGAGAATCATCATTGAAGTACAAAGCCTTCTAATAGATGAATCAAACTCAAGATTGAGTGACATTCCACATTGAACTGAACAAACACAAGGAATTGGAGATACAAATACATAATCAAATTAAGCTACAAGTGCATAATTGAAAGTAGAACACAAGATGAACAAGAATAATCGGTGGAAATTAAAGAACAACACCTAAAAAGACAAACTACCGATTGAAATTGCTA
>Ga0123342_1003111_pt1 | contig 26968 bp, 13 predicted proteins | sample Turbeawhitnodule_FD_89960 | JGI IMG/M metagenome (GOLD analysis project Ga0123342, IMG submission 89960) | Root nodule microbial communities of legume samples collected from Mexico - Turtle bean Mexico white nodule | ecosystem: Host-associated > Plants > Roots > Nodule | place: Mexico: Nepantla...
AGAAACTAATTTAGAAACCAATTTTTTTTTTAGTTTCTAAAATGGTCTCTAATTTAGTTACTATTGCAACTAATTATTTTGGTCTCTAAAAATTGGTTTCTATTTCATGATTTTCTTGTAGTGTATATTGTTAGCCACTTTATTATTATTTTCACTTTAGTTTTTTATATTCTCTCTTTAAATAAGCCACAAAAAATATTCAAAATTTATTTATTTTTACTCCAAACATAGTTATAATAAACAAATATTAGCTATTTTGTAAAGAAATCATAACATCAACTTATTTTTTGTCTCCTTATTTGCCACTAATCAAACCTAAATCATAGAAAAGTTGAAAAGAGAAAGACTAGGTAGAACCCAAATCAATTAGTCTCCTAAGTTTTGTTTGTTAAAAAAAACAATTGTATAATGTTTTTTATTTTTATTTTTTTTATTAGCAAGTATAATGTTTTTTATTATTAGGAGGGATCGTGCTAATCTCCATTCTTGCCGTTAAATTTCATTTAGAATAACTATTGATTCTAATGAGTAAATATTGATGGTACAATTAAGAAAACATGTCTAATTGATAATCAAGAGAGAAAGATTAGGAATTATGAAAGTACAGTTACTTCGCATTCATTTAAATAAGTTATTTTACATTAAGAAGTCAAAGTAGTTTATAACATAAAGTAAAAATAAAATTTAAGTTACTAATATTCAATCACCATATACCAATTCATAATAAAAAAAAGGATTTTAAGGACCTGCAATGACTAGAAACATATTCTTAGCATTATCTAGATAGTAATCTGGCACATCGTGTCACTCCCTGAAGAGTTGACACTTCATACTTCACTGGTTTGCTAAGTCAAAAGGGTCTCCTTCATTCTGATCAAGAGCTCTTCAAAGGAGATGACAGTGAAAGTGACTCTTTGGTGAAGCTGTACAGCAGTAACCCTTTGCAAGAGATTTCAAAGCTTCCATGATCAAGATGGGTAACATGAAGCCTCTTACTAGGAATGCTGGAGAGATCAGAGTCAATTGTAGAAGAGTCAACTAATCCTTCCAATTTTAACTTTGGAGGTTAATGTTTTTTTTCAATTCTATTTACCTTAGATATGTTTACAGAATTAATTATCTCACCATGTTTTAATTAGGGTCAATATTCTGCATGTTGCTCTTCATTATCTCCATACTTTAAAAAGTAAAAAGGATTTTTGTTACAGATAGTTTCATTCTAAGTGTAATAGAATTTGCAAGATTCTAATGCTCTTCATAGAAACAAAGAAAGACTCGAACTCTTAGTTGGTCTCCCACGGTATTCAAATGTCAATTTTGTTCATCATTTTCCAGATATTTATGTGAATCTTGATGCCTGCTTGCAGATTCCAATAAGCTTGTACGAACAGTTCATGCAGAAAGTTTCTCTTTTTAAAGGATGCTCTTTAGGGTTTGTAAAGCATATCTTAAGAAAATCTCTTACATGTTCACACCAAGTGTCTAAGATATCAGAATGGAAAGTTGGACTTTTAAGTTTATATTTTGGTATTTGCATTTTAATTTTTCTTGATATTTATCATTCTTGCCAACCTCTAATCCTAACTCTTCCCTCAGTTATTCATAATTGAATCTACTTAGTTATCATATTAGTGCATATTTCCTTCGTGCAATTGCAATGCCAAAAATTTGGGTGTATATGTAATTATAGATAATTCCTATTTTTTCAACCGACAAATTTAACCATTGGATGATATGACATCATGATAAATCAAGAAAAAAATATTTATTTAACAATTAAGTCTGTGCTTAATTAATTAATGAAAATATAAAAAAAAGTAGGAATTTTAATTTGATTTGTAGAAAAAATTATTTCACAGGTAAAGAGTGAAGACCATAGATGTTTGCGGAGTTAATGAAATTTAAAAAAAAAAAACCATTATAAAATTAATTTTAAGTGAAATCACTAATGTGCTCTATAGTTTCCTTAAATGTGGTAGGTGCGTTGTAGTAATAGCAATATTTTTCAAACCATTTAACTTTAACCTATTTATATATTTATTTATGTGTCTATGTGAACGATATCACCATAAAAAGAAAATGTTTATTTTGAAATTATGGTATTTTACAAAGGTTTTGAAATTTATGATATTTTACGGAGGTTCTGAAACCTATTATATTTTACAGAGGTTCTAAAACTCATGGTATTTTATGAAGATTCTAAAACTCATGATATTTTACAAAGGTTTTGAAATCCGTGATATTTTACGGAGGTTCTGAAACCTAATTTACGGAGGTTTTGAAATCCATGATACTTTACGGAGGTCTTAAACCCATGTTATTTTATAGAGGTGTTCTCCAAGAATGATTTAGCAGGAAAAACTACAATCCTAAAATAAATGACTTAATGGAAGTTTTAATCCTTGTTAATGTAAATATAACGACATCCCTAAGTTCCGTACATAGTGGTGTAATATGAAATTTTATTTATCCAATTAAATTCACGACAATAGCGAAATTAATAATATTTTTATTATATCATTTTAGTATATAAATAATCATATTATCTTCTTAACCAATGAGTCATTTGAGTTCCAACCATACTAATTTGTTTGTTTTTATGTAGCAGTTCTTTGATATTGAATAAAAGCTAAATACGATAGCTTGCAAATTCATGTATATATGATTTTAATTGTTTATATTTTTGTAGTTGCACGTCCTAGTATAATAGGTTACTTTTGTAGGATAAATAATATGTATAACTAAAATTTATTTAAAATATGAACTATTTATGTGGATACAAACTTTTAAAGGGGTAAAGAAGTCGTATACATATCTCTAATAATGATGGAACAATTAATATCCATCTATATTGTAATAGAGACAGAAGCTTTTGACTATACTTCTCTTAATCAAATACTAAAATTATCTTAATCAAATACTAAAATTAATATTCATTAAAAAAAAATTAAAAAAAATAATAAATAATTAGTTACTATATTAACTAAATTAGATACTATAAAAAAAAAATTATTAGTTTCTAAATTAGTTTTTATTATTGATAAATAGTTTTTAAATTGGTATTTAATTACTTACCAGAATTTTTCTACCAAATTTAGAATCGAAATAATTGGTAGATAAAAATTTGGCAGCTAATTAGATATCAATTTAAAAATTATTTATCATTAATAAAAATTAATTTAAAAATAATAATATTTTTAGTTTAAATTTTTTTTATTAACGATTTTTTTAGTAGTGCTCTAAGAGTTAGTAGAGTTTGAAAACTTATTCTCTAACAATATTTTTATTAGAAACGAACAATAGTTTCTAATACTATCTCATTTTAAGACTAAAAGGTAAGTTCGTACTATTGAGTAACAGTGACTAAAAAATATATTCTAATTGTATTCCAATTAAAAAATAAAAATGAGCAATTTATTCGCTTTATTCATAGATTTTTGTTCCCTAAGTGATCCATTAATAGAAATGAATTGTGATGCAATAAATAACACTTTTCCTCGAAAACATGGCAATGGCCTCATGTGGTTTAAATATCTACAACTTGAAATTGGTCAAAGCACCACTTCTATGTAGGATGTCAAGAAACCATGCCTACTTTAAATTAAATTTGTTAAAGATTATTATCACTATTTTTCACTATACTATAACTAAAAAAAGTAAATAATTTATTGTTGAAATATAAATTCTATTTAAAGAAATTAAGTAATTTTAAAATCGTAATTATACCACGTTATTGTTGTAAATTAACGTTTTTCATCATGCAGTTGTTAAAATAATATTTTTATTTTTTAAAACTCCTTTCGGATAAAGGTAGATTTGTGTTTAAATAGGTGTGGAAGTTTGAATTCAAAATCTCTCACATTACATTCAAAACCTAAGAAGATTATTGTATTCATCCAATTTTTCAGTAAAAATCGAAGTAAAGAAGTGTTTAACTACATAGCATTGGGTTAGTATATATTGCTGCCCATTTTATCATTTTTCACTTTTCCTTCCATAAAAAAATCATTCATCTTTTTCTTTTTCAAACAAATTTAACACATGATCAAACCTCAAACATTACACATCTTGAATTGAGAAAATTTTGACACATCTTGAACTGAGAAAAATTTGACACATTATCAATGTGAATTACATACTTCACTTAAAATCACTCATAACAAAAACACCAAACAAATCAAACAAAATCGAACTAACTAAAGAAGTGATTAACTCTAGTACATATAACATATATATTGCTACCCATTTCATCATTTGTCACTTTCACTTCCATAAAATCTGAAAAACCATTCATCTTTTCCTTTTTCAGAACAAATGCTATTGCCATTCCACCAATCTATAGTTTCTCTCTTAAATATTTTTCATTACTTTTACAATAAATGAAATAGTAATCAGAGATAATCTTAGAGGAAGTGTGGGCCAAAGGCAGTTACCTTAATTGCCTAGTATATAAGATAGTACAGGGTCCTGTAGATAGAGAAAAGAAGGGAAAAAAAGAGATTGCACGCTTCGAATCGAACCAAAAGTTGAAGGAAATAATATAAACAGAGAGAGAAGGGTGCATTGAGAGATGGAGAAAGACATGATGATTTGGTGAGTGCATGTGGCACGCCATACCTCCCATGCAGATAACAGCATCATTCTATGCTTTATTTTTGCCATAGAGGGTGTAGACAAGGAAATGGACCATTGCCTAGCTACTTGGGACAAACTCAAAAACATACATCAATTATTTATGTTCTTTTCGGAGGGCATTACCATTGTAATATACCTATGACAGAAAGAATATGTAGCCTTAGGTTTCATCATTTTTCTTTCCTTTTCGCGTTTTCCACTCAAGACTGTAGCTAAAAGTTATGCTAGATCCATCAGTTTTTCATCCTTGCTTGCCTTCAACATCAAGATGAGGTAAAAACCAACTCCTACTTTTGCTCTCTTATCAGCAATAGTATTATTCATATCACTAATTAATATTTATACTTTATAAATTTTAAGTGAAACTTAATCTTACAAAAATTGATTCATAAGATAAGATAAAATTTGTACCAACTTATATATTATGAAATGTTTTTATTTTTAGTTGATTTTACATATTGTCAAGTGATTATTTGATTGTTTTTGTCTAAAAATTAGACTAAAAGGGTGTTTCCCTTAATTGAATCATTGGCAATGTATTAATTAAAGAGTACATTAAATTTTCAAATGATCACATATGTGTAATTTAAAAAAAAAATCTTTAGTCGGCTTATTTTCAAAATGTTAGTTATTGAGGATTATAATAATGATAAAACTATAACTTTTATTAAAACCAATATTTTACTTTTGATTAAGAAATTTTTTTTTCGTGTACCAATAGTATCTTCCAGTTGACGCCAAAGATTAAAGACTTCTAAAGTTAATTTTATCACATTCAATATTTTTTTTTCCATACATGTTAAGTCCTTAGATTCAACTATTCCTAATGTCAACCCTTTTTGGAAGAGTATTGAGGTTTAAAAGTGTCTGACAGCAATGGAAGAAAAAAATACTGCCCAAATTTGGTATTAAGTCCCATATATAGTATGAAAATTTTAATTAATAAAAAGGATAATTTCAAAGTTAATTAACAGTTAAACACAAGAGGTCTTTTTATAGAACACAAAAAGGTCTTAAAATCATCAAATAACATTCTTATATTTTAAGTGCATTTCGACATCAAAGGAGCCCAGTTTGTGATGGCCGAACAGAAGTGGCCCAAAATATTCTGGGTCTGCCTAGTTTCTTAATTTTTTTTATAAAAATGGTTCAGACATTTGGCACTTTCATAACATTACCGAGCCTTTTAGGTTCCTCTCGATAAAGGGGTACCTTTGTATTTTCAAGGAATACGGTCTTATAGTAAACAGGGGGTGTGAAAAGTAGATCCCTCCAGCTACATGCACCCAATTATAGGGGAAAGACGAAAATATCCTTAAAAGAATGGGTACATATAAAATTACCTTCCGGACTCCCTTTTCTAGAACACAATAATCTCCTCTAGATAATTTTTTCCGAAATGTATTATTTATAATTCCGGATTTTTTTATTCGGAATGAGATTTTTTATTTTTTTTTCTGAATTTTTATATCTGGAACACAATAATCTCTTCTAGGTCTATTTTTCAGGAATACATTATTTTCAATTCCAGATTTTTATTTCAGAATAAAGGGTATTTTCGGAATTTTCTAAATTGTGTTGGGTGCAGGTTCAAAAATGTTGGATGCAGAAAGCAATTGCCTCATATGCTTGGGTTAAGCCCAGGAAGCCTAAACAAAGTAGGGTGTTTCTTCCAGCAACCTACATTTTGCTTTCTGCACCTCATCATCATCATCTGAAATATGAATTGACAAAATTAATTCTAGGAGATTTTAAGAACCCAAGCATAACATCTCCTTCTTCTCTACCATTTTCATTGTCACTGTTCACAACAAGCAGCCATGTGTATTGTAGACGATTTTGATGATTTTAGTATGCTCTCGGTGGACATAAACATATGTGTGCTTTATCGTGGCAGTGGTGGTTAGTAGGGTGATTTTGAAAGTATTGTTTGTTGGAGAAGAAATGTAAGGTTCATAATTTGTAATATTTGTGAAAATGACAAATTTAGAATAAAATGGAAGAGTGTATACATATTAATTATGGAAAGGACAATTCATAACCCATTCTAGGAAAGAACAATCCCTAACTATTTCAGAATACTCTTTATTAAACACAATTTATCAATTATAGATTTACCGTTCCTGAAGTCAAAAAAATGTGTTTTGAAATGGTTTTTTTTATCTTTCAAATTTTCTATTTCAGAAATACGTCTTGCTTACAAAACACCTTATACACTAGAACCATCCAAACTGTCAAGAATAATTTGGGTATTTCAGAAAATGTAATACATGGAAGAAACATGTAGTGGTGCAGGAAGAAACACCCACTAGAGTAAGCCCATGTCATGGAATAAAAGGGAAAAAGCCATATTCCTAAACAAGCTTAAATTCTGTAACAAAAAACAAAAATCAAGTTGGCTATGCTGCACCAAAACGACCACAAGTAGCTGAAAAAAAAAAAAAAACAATATTGCTTCTTGATGATTGGCTGAAGAACATGTGGTTATGTGGCACCTACGTGCCTTAGCGCCTTATCCAGCAACTGTAGTGTTGACAGTTGTGGTGGTCGTTTAAGAATTTTTAACCTGAAATCTTCACATTACATCTCTCTATCCTCTCAATCTCACCAAACCCTCATCACCAACAAGTGTTTGAGTAACCATGGCATCCACCACTCTATCTCCTACAACCCCTTCCCAGGTATCAAAAACAACAAAATTGTTCATTTTTAATATTTTCTCTATAATGTGTAGCATTACCACTGTGCCTTTTGTGATTTCAGCTATGCTCCGGAAAGAGTGGGATTTTCTGTCCCTCACAGGCACTTCTTATGAAACCAATGAAGAGGCAGATGATGGGGAAGAGCAAGGGAATGAAAATTGCTTGCCAGGCCACCAGCATTTCTGCTGATAGAGTCCCTGACATGGGCAAAAGGCAGCTATTGAATCTCCTTCTTCTTGGTGCTATTTCACTTCCTAGTGCTGGAATGCTTATTCCCTACACCTATTTCTTCGTTCCTCCAGGGTAAGTTTTGTTTTCATGACCCTCTCCCTTCTTCTTCTCAAACATGCAATTCAGCCCTCGTTCTGCTGTGTAAGGATTAAAATTAATTCACTTTTTATTTGGGGGGGTCGTCAATTAGCATTATTGATCCTATATGACTATTGACTTGTTCAATTGTGTGTGAATTTAATCATGTAGGTTTAGGATCTCTGTTCTTGTTTTTTTAACTTAATTGTTGCAGTTCTAGTGCATGCCTTTGATTACTCAACCACAATTATATTTGGGAGTTACATATTTTTTGGGTCTTATAAAATTTCAGATTCCTGGTTTTTGTCCTTGTGAAAAGGGCAGAAATTTTAACTCTCACTACTGGTATTGATGACGAGAAGAGACTACAACCATAAATTTGAAACTTTATAAGAACCAAAAACATATTTAGCTTTTCATTATCATTCCACATTAGCTCTTTTTAAAATAATTGTTGTCGAATTAGTCCTTAAAAGATGCAAAATATCATTGGCTTAATCCTTGGAAGATTTTATCATCAAATTACTTCGTTAAAGGTTTAATTTTTTACTGAACTAGCTCTTCAATTTTATTGTGTATCATCATCACTTTAATATTCTCCAAGGATGAATATGGTAGCATTTTGAGATTTTGTTAATGACAAATTTTGTGACAGAATTTTTTAAAAAACTAACATGGTAACATTTTAAACCATTAAGGAACTAATTTAGTAACCAAAATTAAAGGACTAATATGGTGCCGTGTGTAACTTTTGCAGAAAGAAGTTGAGAGTTTGCTCTAGTAGTAATATGAATTCTCCAAACTGGCGTTGATAGTTTATCTTGTACTAATTGGATGAGCTTTGGGGATCCTTTTGTGTGATGATACATCATGAGAAGCTTTTCTGTCAAACATTGAATAATTAGCTTCTGCTTTGCTAGATGTGCACCCTCTTCAATGATTGTACTTATTACTTGAACCTAATTCCTACATAGTAATATCGGTGTGATTATAATTGTAGTGATTTCTGTAGTGGGAGGGTACGAAGGAAGTTAAATATTTGCACATTGAAATTGGGGGAGAAGCACTGAATTCAGAATTTCTTACTGTTTGGAATTTTGCCTCAGTTCTTTAGTTTTGCATTCTTTTCACATTAGTTTAAAATTTCTGCACCTAAATTCCCGGTTGATTCATAGGGAAATATATGAAGTTTTTGAGAAGGGGAAGAAATCTATCATAATGTTCATTACTTATTGCATTCAGCATCCAAAAGTTTGATAATGAACTCTTAACCTTAATGCACTGTTTTTATTATTCAAACCTGTTTCTTCATCTATACGAATCATTAACCCCAACTTGGAAAAAACTACAGTTCAGGTTCTTCAGCTGGAGGTACTGTTGCCAAGGATGCCGTTGGAAATGATGTAATTGCAGAGAATTGGCTCAAGACACATGGACCTGGTGACAGAACACTCACACAAGGATTGAAGGTAAGTGTGCAGCTGTTTAGTGTTAGTGTTCTCATAGATCTTCAACAAGTTGCACATGTTTTACATTTAACATTGAAAGCAATATTTTCCCTGGACTGCTTCTGTGTCATTTCTCAGTCCTTCTTTCCTTCAATTCTTAGACCTCTTTTCTTTCCTCAACAAATTATCTTGCTACACCATGCCAATTCTATCTGGTGACAGTGAAAGGGAAATTTGTGTAGTTCTAATCTAACTACATAAACCAAAGGTTTGCCCTTGTAGAAGTGAAAATGATTTCCTTCTCATTTTCCAACCAAAATAACTATTTTCACATTTCCATAATTTGAATCCCAACCCCTTTTATTGACAGGGAGATCCCACCTATCTTGTGGTGGAGAAAGACAGAACCCTTGCAACATTTGCTATTAACGCCGTGTGCACTCATCTCGGATGTGTGGTGCCATGGAATACAGCTGAGAAAAAGTTCATTTGCCCCTGTCATGGATCTCAGTACAATGACCAAGGAAGAGTTGTGAGAGGACCTGCTCCCTTGGTAAGTAACTTGGAAAACCATCTACTGAGAAATTTGTGGCATTTTTACTTTTAGAAGGATGGTTTCAAGACATAGTTATGATTATTTTCTTAACAACCCCAGTACTGTTTAAATTTTAATCTTTGCTCTACTTTGGCTAGAACAGTGATGAATAATTTTGTTGTTCTTGTTGGACAGTCTCTGGCATTAGCACATTGTGATATAGATGATGGGAAGGTGGTGTTTGTTCCTTGGGTTGAAACAGATTTCAGAACAGGTGATGCTCCATGGTGGTCTTAGACTCCTTAAAGCCGTTCCTATGTTGTCGTATGTATTTAAATATGAAATTCAAACAATCTGTTTTGTATCAATGCATAAATATATTTTGTAATCAAGTTGATATTCTGTGAACTGAAGCTATGGAAAGGAACCTGAACAAGTCACTTTTTTTCCGACTAATTATAATCAAGGTGATATTCTGGTCACTTTTTTTTTTTTTTTTTAATTTAATGGAAAATATTGCTTAGTGCTGCCAAAAATTGAACCTTTACTCCTTTAGAATCCTTGCTATGCCTTTCTATAACGTTTATGGATTTTGGGTAGCTGCTAATGTAGTTAGTGTCATATAAAACCAGTGTTTAGTTGTTATGATGCTTAAATTAATTTTCTAAATAGAGCAATTTATCTGAATGTAACTATGGTCTTGGAGATCCAACATCATAGATATGATCATATAACCAAAAAAATACAATATCAAATTTTAGTTTACAAGATAGTTCTATAATATTTAGTTTAGGTCCTGATTAGTACCTGGATAAATTTAATGAAGTGTTGAAAAACTGGGAAAGAAAAGAAAAAAAAGTCTTTGAAATCATGAATTTCTAGAAATACTAACGTTTTGTTTGGATTTGAGTGATTGAAAAGTGTGGTGGTTTGTACTAAAAGAAAGGCAATGAAAATTAAATAAAAAAATATTAAAATTTGTGAGTAATATGATTGATACAATAATTTAAAAAAAAAATAAAAGTGGATCATACATATTACATAAAATTATATTTTAAAGTTAATAGTTAATTATATTTTAAAATTAATAGTTAATTAGATATAAATTTAGAAATTAATCATAAAAATAATTTAAAATATTAATAATATTTTTAGTTTATAGAAAATATCTTCTGTTATTGTTACACATGTTGAAAAATTTCCCTTACATTTCAAATTTATGTTTATGTGGAATAAGCATATACATTGTTACAAAATTGTTTAGGAAGCTTGGAAAGTGAGTTGTGTGGGTCGCCCTATGTTTGTTTTACACGTAACTAAAAGAGATAAAAATTCACTTCAAATCATGGAATAAAAGTGTTTTTATAAATGTACACTCCAAGCTTAATGAAGCAATGGAAAAATTAAAACACTATAAAATCATTATTGATAATGTCCATTTGGATTATCTAATTTTAAAGAAGAAGGGGACAATGGTTGATATTAACACTGCACTAGACTGCTAAAGTGAAGGCAAAATTGAATTGACAATTGTAAGGTGAATATAAAATATTTTCAACAGGGCTGCTAAAATTAAACAGGCTTTTCAAAATATTTTGTTCCTTAACTTTGACAATTGTGTGATATCAAATCAAAATCATATTCTACAATATTATGAAACTCTTTTAAATCAATCTAATCAAAGGCTTTACAATTGTCTGATACAACAATGCATTCCTCAAGTTATCACTAATTTCATGCTTACCACTATTCTTAGATTTGCTAAAGTGAAGAAAGTTGTTTTTAGCCTAAACAAATTTATAGTTAGCCAATTAGTTTGTTAAAAGAGATGGATGAATGAGTGGGAAACTTCAAAAGTACTAGAGAGATTTCTAAACATATAGAAGTTATGATGTCATGAAAAAAATATTTGTCTTTTAATGGCTGAAGAGGTATATTGGTGTAAGATTTCTCTTAATGTAGAACTAAGTTGCAACCTTAAAGCAAATATAGAATTTTCTTAACACTAATATGAAGTGGGATAAAATTCTTAAGCATAGAATCTTTAACGGAAGTTTTATTACTTTATCCTATGTCAAATCATTCTTGTAATGTAGTATTAAGTATCAAGCTAAAGAGACTATGGTCAATTCAACATAGCAAGTAATTAATGGTGATAAAATAAAAAACTTTTGCCCTAGGGTTTGTTGTTTCAATTGTAGATTGGTTAGGAATTTTGTTGCCTATTACATATGAACTTAAAGCTTCGATTACACATTTTATCGATGATAATAGATCAAAATAGTCCCTTTAAAATTAGGTACAAAAGTGTTAATCTTATGTATGCTATCAATAAAGAATACGAAAATCAAGGCGGAATCACGATAACGGATTTATTCTAAAAGAACATATTGATAAGTGTGAAATTTAAGTAATATTTAATATTAAAATATAAGTATTTGAGTATTAATTGATAAAATAAGTATAAAATAACTTTTAATTTATGAAATTATACCTTTTTACATATTTTATGATTTTAATTTAAATAACAACAATTTATTCTCAAATTTGTGTTAATTTCAAGATTTTAGGAAATAATGGAGATAATTGGGCAAAAGTTGGGCTAAAGGAAAATATACAAATTTAAAAAGAGAAAGTTACAATACTCAACACTCACCAAAACTGCCCAAATTCGCAAAAAGCCAAGATGTCACCAGTGGATCTCGCTCAAGCGATTAGAATCTCACTTTAGCGAGATAGCGCCACTAACGTTGGACCTATTTATGTTTTACCCGCCCAAGCAAGCCCATTAGCGCCAAACAAGAAGTCACTTAAGCCCAAGCAAATTAGGTTAAATAGGAGGTTTGAGGCACAACCCTAGTGTGCAAGATTGAGAGGAAAACATCATTTGAGTGACTTGCAACTCAATTGGGAGAATAGAAGGTGTTAGAAGATGTATGGATAATTCTACCCTTTGGGATTAAGAGTAATCTATTCAAACTCGTATGTATTGAGGTGATATCTGAATATAATATTTTGTTCTTGATTGATTATTGGTATTATTGTTTTGCTTCTAATTGTGATATAGAATCTTAAATTTGACAGGGAAGTACTTATAAGGTTCTTACCTAATCAATAATACTAACTTAACATATTTGAGTACTAGAAATAGACTTAAAATGTTAATTGTCATCAACGTCTAATATTACTGATAAGTTGTTTTTATAAATATGCGAGGAATCGATATTTAAGAAACATCTTTATAATTTTATATGCAAGGAATCGATATAAATGATTTTTTAAAAACGGGATCAATATCAATCAAAGGACACAATATTGTCATGCTAATCAAAATACAAAAGAGTGAGAAAGATGAAACTCAATCCCTACTTTTCCAGTTGAAGCAACCGACTCTTTGACTTGTTTTCTTGTTAATTCTTGCCATCATAACAACTCTCAACAAACTTTTATTATTCTATTTATTATTTAGCGAACCTTTTACTTGAATATTCAATTGTTCCTTGTGTGTTCGATATTTGTCCTTAGAGACACCTTATTATTTCTGACAACGCGGTGCACTTGTCGTAAATTGTCAACACATATGTTTTTCTATCTCCTTCAAATATAATCTAATTGAGGTGTGGTAGCACATTTTTCTTCATTACAACTTCGCTACCTATATTTAGTCATGGTTAGGTAAATGTTTTATGAGAAATCATATCACTGATTTGCTTAAACAAATTAGGTAAGTAAATAGTTCCTAAGTTACTTCTTTATCCTATATATCAAAATCTTAAGATGTGCAATGTTAACAAAACAAACTCTACTAATTGGTGGGATATGCATCCATATCATCCCCTTAACTCCATAAGAAACAACAATATATATAATCATAATTTCCACAAATTTTAGGATCTAATTTATGTGTGTAATTATTAGGGGTGTCAAAACGAGAGCCCAACTCGTCTTGCCCCAACCCACCAAAAGCGGGGCGGGACGGGTTGATCCTCCAAGATTATAACACGTCCAGTCAGAAGGCAGGCTACCGGGCTGACTCACCACTTTTTTATTTATTATTTATTTTTTTTAATTATTTTTGCTTTGGATTTATTTACTTGATTGTAGTCATTAATATCACTTTTTAGGCAATAAAAATACAAGAGCAATAAAATTGAATCAAAGAAGGTTTAATGCCTAAAACAATAAAGTAAATATCAACATTACTTCAATGAATAAAATGATATATAAAGAAATTAATGTAAATAAAGTTCTATATTAAATATTAACCACCACTAATTTTAATTCTAAAAGCATGAGACTCTTCTTTAAAAGTATCAATAATAATCAATGTAAACAATTTATAAAATATTAAAAGTTTCTACATCTATTGTATGGGTCGGTACCGGATGGACCAGTCTCAGTCTCGCTGACCAACCGCCCGAGTCAAAGAATATCTCAAAGAATGCAATAAATAACGGTAAGTTACAGTAGTGTTGAATAACAGTGTTGAATAACACTACAAGAAAATCATGAAATAGAAACTAATTTTTAGTGACAAAAAATAATTAGTTGCTATAGTGACTAAATTAGAGACCATTTTAGACACTAAAATTTTTTTGGATTTTAAATTAGTTTCTATTATTGTTAAATGATTTCTAAATTGGTATCTAATTAGCAACCAAGGTTTTTGCTACCAAATTTATAAACTAAATAATTGGTAGTTAAAACCTTGGTTGCTAATTAGATGCCAATTTAGAAATCATTTAACAATAATATAAACTAATTTAGAAACCAATTTCTTTTAGTTTCTAAAATGGTCATTAATTTAGTTACTATAGCAACTAATTATTTTTTGTCTCTAAAATTGATTTCTATTTCATGTTTTTCTTGTAGTGTAAGCCATGGTGTATCCCAAAATACGCAGGAATATCTCCGGCAAATCAGTTGAAACGAATTAACTGAAAGATACGCATCCCTAATAACAGGGGACCATGATGCATATCAGTTAATAACTGATGTCCGACCCATTATGGCCAGGGCCCACAAACCAAGGTTATAAATAGAACCCTCTATGGAGGAATAAGGTACATTTTTCCCATTTATCAAAACACACTCTTAAACTAGAGTACTTACTTGAACGTCAGAGTACCTTTTGCAGGTATTCCCCAACCGACCGATCATCAACATTTGAGGAAGAAGACTTGAAGCAATCAAAAGATCACCGACACATCAGCAATTGTACGTCAAGCCACAGGTACTGCCTAGGCCCCTTTGCCTACAGGTACATCTATAAAATGATGTCATTACATAATTTTGTATGTAGGATGTGTAACACATTTTCTTAAATCTTTATTTGTAAAAATTTTATTAGAAAAAATATATATTAATACAATTTTTTTTATCTTTGAAACTTCTATAATGGTGTTTTATTAAATTATATATATATATATATATATATATATATCTAACATTACCGGTTTTATTTCACACTTTTCAACAAATAATTAAGATTGTTTCAATAAAAGTTAAAAAAGTAAGATAGTTTTAAAAAATAAACTCGAAAATTTATAATATATATTGTTGACTTAATTTGGCAAGTATACCGAGTCAGAAGTAATAATTTATCTTAAAAAGACGGATATCAAACCCTCAAAGAACACTTCTTGTAAAATTTTAATGTATAACATTTACTAAATATTTGAACGATGTGCAAAAGTTTAATTGAGAAGATATTGGTATTGTAAAAAAAAATGCATGAAAATTAAAATAAAACAAAGTAAATTATTAAAAGAATTCAATTGGTAAGATTGAGATTGAAGTTAATCTTTCTCACCATTGTGAAACATGGATGAATAGAAACATACAATATGTTGAATTAATTGATATTGATGCAACTTATAAAGTCATTCATATTGATATCTCAATTATGAAATTATTAAGATTATCTCCTAAATATTAATGTCTGAAATATTTAGAAAACATTCTTATCATTAAGAAAATATATGTTGTATAGCAATTGATATATTCTAATCAATGTCTAAGTATCAAAATATATCGAAGTATTATTATTTAGGTCAGATTCTTAGAAGAACTCTTAGTTAAATCCAAAAATCAAGTTTATGAATAAAAATTCAAGCTTTAAGTACAAAATAAAATAATTAAGTTCATGAATAAAAATTCAAGCTTTAAACACAATATAATAATCAAGTTCATGAATAAAAGTTCAAGCTTTAAGCATAAAATGACAATACCAATATGAAATAATAAAAAAATAATAAAAAAGAACAAAAATCATATATCAATACTACTAGGAATCTTAAGAGTTTGAAAAAATTACATTCAATCCAAGAAGAAATGACACTCACCAGAGTCATTACATGCAGCAAAAGACGTTTCTCTTTTACTAGGATTTCTTTTCTCTTACTCTTTCTCTCTTATTTAACCTAATTGAGTTTGGATTAAATGACATTTCTATTAATGATATATTCTTTTGGTTCATCTCTCATTAAATTCTTGAAAATAACACAATTGAAAATAAATAGGACTATTAATCTCATAACTCAATAATTTTTTAACTTTTTTTTCCATGAAATTTCATTAAATAATGACAGTTATCATATATTCAATAATTATTAAAATTAATATTTTGTACATAATTAACAATAGAAATATAGTGTGAACTGATATGCTTTTATATGAAATACTATGAGACGTATATACTAAATGAGAATAAGTATCTAACCATCATTTTATTTGTGGAAAATCAAGTTGTTTCATGAGATGCCGTAAAGAATATGTCACATTAATCAGCGGCTAGGAAATTCTAATGCAAGGTACAACATTGTTTTAGATATACATCCAATTCAAAAAAATTGTGTACACTGTTATAACCTAAGATAACCTTCTATTAGTCAGCTCTTACAATGACCATTTTTACCATGTGTATGATCCTATTAAATGAAATTGTTTTAAGTGATTCTTTAAAGAATTTAATTAAACTCATGGAAAGTGACTTTAGGTTATTTTCTAGATTAAAATATAAGAAAAAGTAATTAATTTCATATTAATTAAGAAAATTTAAAATTTAATTTAATTTCACTTATCTCAATTTAAAATAACTTCTTAAAAAATGTCTTGTTGAAACTTGATATCAGTACCAAAAAGAAATAATTGAAAATAGAATCATTATTAAATAAAGAATCTTTTAGATTTGTATCATTAAATAAAGTAGAACTAATTAAATTTATATTTAAGACTCTTATACATGACAACTGTACAAAGTCAACTCATTCATCTGCACATCTTTTAAAGAATTATCCGTCTTTAAAAAATGAAAATAATATTAAATTGAATGTCTAACTATTTTAAACTAATAATAAAATGCTACTATAAAAAACAAAAAAGTGTGAGTGTGAACAAATGTGCAAGTTGATCCTCTTCCCCTAGTTTTGAAAACGCCTACCATATACCTTTCGTTCATACCATAATGAGAAAATGTCTGTCACATGCAAGTCCATTTGAATACAAAATAGGAATAAATTAACCCCTTTAACCACATTCTCATCATTATTCCGTAATTGGTCAATTAAACTTTGTTATAAAATAGAAATAAAATAAATTATATGTAACATCAATCAGTATTGTGGTTTGAAGGAAAGAGATGCAGTGGCTATAGCCAATATCAATGTGATGATGAAGTCTGAAAAGTCACACTGCGAAGAACACTGTATGAACCCAGATCATGAAAAGTTGAATTTAGAAATGGAAGCACAACACAACTTGTTATAGTTTTTGACATAAAAGAGAACACAAACACAAGTATTTGACAAATTCCTTTGAAGCAATAGGCGTGCCCCATCAGATGCTGCGTCTTTATATTTCGCATCATTTCAGGGTAACGTGCAGTGTTCTACTAAGATACCAAGCTCTTTCTCCCTTCAATATTTTCTTCATCTTTTCACTACAGGTAAGGTAGAAGCTATTTTTTCCTCATATATTCTCCACTATCTTTTCTATGTCATGAATTAAGAAATTGACCCCATAACTGGTAATTTTTTTCTGCATTACTGAAAAAATGTTCCCAGATTTTATCCAAACATACTCTAAATCGTTGCTCTCCCTTCATCAATCATCATTTCAAAGTTGAAGCTTGATAACGTAACTGATACAAGTAGCTAATCCCTGTTATCAGTTGTGTTATCTCTGCTATATATACCTCTGTTTTACATGTTTGAGTTTACTGAAATATATTCTTCTTCTTCTTCTAAATCTAACATGGTATTCAGAGCTACTTAGTCTCTTCCATGGCTTCTCCTCTCTTCCCCACCTTCCATTCTGAAAATTTTTCTCCTTCCTCTTCCTTTCTTCCTCACACTTTCAATTCACCAATCTCTCTCAAGTTAGATGACGATAATTTCTTTGTGGCAACAATAAATTCTTGCCACTTTTAAAGGACCGAAGCTCATCAGATTTTTGGAAGGCCAAGATCTACCAATCAAATATCTTACTCCCAAGGATGCTCTCACTAACAACATCAATTAAGAATATCTTAATATGAACAACAAAATCAGCTTCTTGTTGTTTGGCTATTAGCTTGCATGACCATGTCCATTCTTACTAAAATGGTTGGTCTTTCTTACTCCTCTAAGATTTTGGAGAAGTTGCGTGTTCATTATGTCTATTGAACCGAATCATCCTAAAGCGGTGGCAGCCAATTGTCAAAATTTAGTGCGTCACTATTGGTTAAAGTATCTGCGCTGCGCCGGAATTATTATATTCTACGTGTGGTGGAGTGTTCATAATGATCATAAAACAAATACGCATGCTTTGACTTAATTAGCAGTAGTACTTTCTATTGATTGATAATACCTGTAATATAAGATTAATGTTATTATTGATTTGAAAGCATGTGCTAGATTTTTTTAATTCTCAATATACTAAACTAGTCTATTTTTACTCAAAAAAAGGTGGTACCTAGGTGGCTTTGTGTAGTTTATCTTCAATAAGTCAAAAAGATTACATATGCACATTGAAGCCTTAAGGTAATGAATCTAATTTCTTGATTGAAGAGAAGCATCCGCAGACATGGTCAACGGTGAGATTTCAACACGGCTAGAGGTTTGTACCTGGATCTATCTATATTACTACAAGTTTAACATAGAAACACAAAGTAATTCATCTTTAATCTTTCTGTGTTTGGCCTATTGAATAGGGAAAATATGCTGCAATAGTGGTTTGTTGGCTTCTCGGAAATGGATGTCTTTTTTCATGGAATAGTATGCTGACAATAGAAGATTACTACATTTACTTGTTTCCAGTGAGTGATGCATACATACTTTTATTCTTCATTATTCATTTTCATACAGATCAGGAGTAGTTTAACTTGTTATTCTCCTTGTGCAGAAATATCACCCCTCTAGGGTGCTTACACTTGTATATCAGCCATTTGCTGTTGGAACACTTGCAATACTAGCGTATAATGAGGCAAAAATCAATACACGAATTCGGAATATGTTTGGATATATACTTTTTTTCATTAGCACGTTGTTGGTGTTAATTGTAAGTCCTATTCATTAGTTTCAGAACTTGGATAATTGATTCCTCTAGGATGGTGTTGATTTATTTCCTTGCAATCTTCCATAGGTGAATTCAGCAACATCTGGTAAAGGAGGGCTTGGAATATTTATTGTTATATGTGCAATTAGTGGTGCTTTTGGAGTTGCAGATGCTCATGTTCAAGGTGGAATGGTGGGAGACCTTTCCTACATGCATCCAGAATTCATTCAGGTCGGCCTCTGTGATAGAATTATTGTGAAGTTATTAAAGATTCATTAAGCTCATGGATTTCTTTACTGTGGTTTTTTTGTTACAGTCATTCCTTGCTGGTTTGGCAGCATCCGGAGTATTAACCTCTGCTTTGAGGTTAATTACAAAAGCAGCATTTGATCATTCTAGTGACGGTCTCCGCAAAGGAGCAAGTATGTTCAACTCTCCAATACCTGAGAAAATCAATTTTTGTGTTTCTTTTTAATTCTAAATTGATGATTAATAAATAGTTCTATGGGTTATGTAATATAAAGACTACCATAGTCTCACTAATGTTTCTGCATTTGGCTACTTGATGTTTCACATTACAATGATTTTTTCTTGTGCACTTTTATTAATATCGTTATGCAGGTTTTTGTTACGAATAAGTGGAAATGGATACTTAATCTAATATTTCATTCCATGAACACAATTATGGTTATGTGATTTATTTAAGATTGATAGTAATTTTATCTGCATAGCAAAATAATTCCTTTCGTTTTAGTAAGACAATACTTCCCTTACTTTTTGGGTCCTCTGTCATTGCTTTTTAAGGTGGATTGTTATGATATACACTCTGCAAATGTTGGCTATTCTTCACTCTGTAGTGAAGTACATGGCTTGATGTAATCATCATTTTCAATTAGTTCCATTTCCTCTAATTCTCTCACTCTCTTTTATATTGAGTTCTACCTATGTTTTATAAAATTTGTCGTCGAAATATTTAGTACCGTGTGTTCTCACAATACAATGCGCATTATGAATTTGAAGTTACCTTGCTTATTAGACCAGCAATGTTAATTTCTTTGAACTCATCGAAGTTCAGTGACGGTGGTTCCATTCATGTTTGTCGTCATTGAACATATATAATTATATGATCATTGTTGTCTTCACCCCTCTTTAGTTACTGATCACTTGTCATGTTATAATGTTCATGCAGTTCTTTTTTTTGCCATATCAACATTCTTTGAGCTCCTCTGTGTTGTTCTCTATGCATTTATTTTTCCTAAACTACCAATTGTGAAGTACTACCGTTCAAAGGCAGCATCAGAAGGATCCAAAACTGTATCAGCAGACCTTGCAGCAGGTGGCATCCGGACATTACCTGGAACAGTACTGTGTTCTCTCATCCTTTTTACTTATCAATGCGTTCCAAAACTTTTTCTTTGGTAAAAACTCAGCTTATGCATTAAGGGTTTATTTTTTTCAGGACAAAGAAAATACAAAAGATCCAGAGCGGAAGGGAAACAAGCAATTGTTATTGGAAAACATTGATTATGCACTTGACATGTTCCTAATTTATCTGCTAACACTGTCTATTTTCCCTGGATTCCTCTCAGAAGATACTGGATCACATAGTTTGGGCACCTGGTATGTTCATTACCAAAAAGCTTCATTTGTGCTTTGATGTTCATTTCATGATAGGTGGTCATTGTGACTAGACACTAAACAATAGACCAAGATATGTACTCTGTGATTTTATATAACCGAATATAATAATGTAATAATTGATATGTCTGATTATTTCAGGTATGCTCTCGTCTTAATTGCCATGTATAATGTGAGTGATCTGATAGGAAGATACATTCCACTCCTGAAATGCTTGAAGTTGGAGTCGCGAAAGTTGATCACAGTAACTATTCTTAGCCGTTTCTTACTTGTTCCAGCTTTTTATTTCACTGCAAAGTATGGTGACCAAGGTTGGATGATAATGTTAACATCCTTCTTGGGGCTATCCAATGGTTATCTCACTGTCTGTGTCCTAACATCTGCACCAAAAGGTTACAAGGTGAGTGAGCTAAGCGTTAAATACAGGCACAAGACTTTGGTGTCTAGACTTCAAGTAGAGAGACATTAACATTTTCTGTGTTTACTTTTTGTAGGGTCCAGAACAAAATGCCTTGGGAAACATATTGGTGTTGTTTCTTCTTGGAGGTATTTTTGCAGGAGTAACACTTGACTGGCTATGGCTGATAGGTAAAGGATGGTGATATGATGAGACCCAATTCATGCCAGATTACAGGAATGGTTGTGAAGAGTTCATTCCTTGTAAAACATTACAAGTGTATACAGTTTATAGCCTGCTTTTGTAATATTGCAAACTAATGAATTGGTGGTTAATTCCGGTGTTTGATTCGTCATGAAGTAGTAATCACACCGGCATAATTATTTGGATACCCTCTTAGAAGTTAAAAAACTTATCAAAGAGGAATGATTAGATTACCAACCGTGTAACACCACTGCATACACAGTTTTCTCATTTTGAATTTCACAATAGAAATAGTATGTTCATTTGTCATCGTTTAAAGATGATTTCAGTTACCTCTCACATATAAGGTCTATTATTAAACCAGAAGAAATTATTTTACCTTGATATTCTTTTATTCTCTCACTCTATTTTTAAGAACATCATACTACTTTTTGTTTCATGTTAAGTGATCCATGAAAAAAAAGAGGAAAGAATAACTAGCAAAACAAGAAAGCATTAAAAAAAGGACAATTGCAAAATCGCCTCGTGGTGGTCACACTCGCACCATGAACAGACAAATATAGGTTAGAGTGACGGTACTTGCACGCAATTCTTAAAACAAATAGTGATGATGGTCTCATATCCCTTTATCCAATATTCCATTTTTTTTATCCTGATACTATTTTAATCTCTCACTTTTTTAATTACTTCATACTATTTTATTCCTAAAAGGAATGAAAAAATAAAGTGTGGAAAAGGACTAATAAAGAAGAAATATGTACAAAAAAATAATAGGGTGATAGGGACGAAAATTTACAGTGAGAAAGGACAAAACATTGGTTGCGTAATTTTGTCTAATAGCTTCACGTGACACCCAGATAGAGACTAGAAACAAAACCGGGCAAAGGAAGGTGTAATAGGACCCTCTCATCTCGCAATCAAGAACTGGACCCTTCAATCACAAAAAAACCAGAACCATGAGAAGCATAATCCAAAATATTCTCAACGGCGTAGATGAACCCTGGTTCGTCTCAAATTGCAGGGAATCAACGGCCAAGGGCATGTTGTCCTGGTCCGGACTACACTTGGATTCGTGTGGATGTGCACTGTACATCACAGCTCGCAACACCGCCGAAACGGTCGGTATGTACGCGGTTTTGTTCCTTCCTAGCAGCCACGTCAGCGCCATGAGTTGGCAGTCCCGGTCGAACATCTTCTTCGCTCTCTCACTCTCATCACTCTCCTTCTTACTCCCTTTTATCTGCCCCAAAATAAAACCAAACTTCAAAAAACTTATCAACAACCAAACATTGGCTCAACCTTATTACACAAACTAAAAGTTAATACTTCATGTTTTTCGACATCCATTCAGAGTAACCGTCAATGTAGCAGAGACACTCACATTTGCTGACACAGGAATTCATATATTATATTATTATAAATTATCAATCAAAATTTATGTAAATTAAATTATGATTGAATGTTTTCTTTCTCGATTTAAAAAAATTGTTTTTTATTTTCATAATTATAATCAAAATTAAATATTTAAAAAATTATTAAATTTATTTTTTTTAAATTATTTTAAAACTGTGTTGGACTTGTTATAGATTCAAGAATTACAAATGTTGTATGTGTCCGAGTAAATAAAGGGTAACAAATTATAATTATGTTCAAGATTGGTTGAGTTCATCCTGAAACTCATATATGATTCTTTATTCCTAAGAGAATGTGTTAAAAGATACATGTACATAACAACTTATAACAAGAAATTATAATTGGATGTAAACTTTATGACCAGTTTTTTAAAGTTGAGTTAGGTGTAAATGGCAGTACCTTCTAAGGTGGGCATGACATGAACCAAAACTCTACCTTACAATCACATGGCAATGTCATTTTCGCAGGTCAACCCAAAATTAATTAGAATTCAGATGAAAACAATTCAACGTTGCATTATGAGGTGATTTTAATCTTTATAAAGGAGATGAAAAACGTGTAACCTTTTGTAGGGCGCCGAGGCATTGCGTGCAGCCAGCGTAAGAAGCGTTACGGCAATTCTTTTCCAGGTTCCGTACAACGGCGGTGGGGGTGGCGTTCTGGGTGCCAGAGACGTTTTGAACCGCGGTGATGTTGAACGCGTTGGGGCAGCTGAGGGAGGTTATCTGGTGGAGTCTGATGCCGCAGAAGCAGAGAATGGCGTCGCAGGTGCCGTTGGGTTGTGGGATTCGGATGCTCCGATTTCTTAGTGAGTCTTGGAGCGAGTTGACGCAATTCTGGGAGTCGTCGGGCATCATGGGGAGGTCGGCGGAGGGAGGCTGGGCGGCGGCGGATACTTCGAGGGCTGTTCGGGCGTGGGCGGCGAAGAGCCAGGCGGCAAGGACTGGACAGCAGCGGCTGCGGTCGAGGGTGGTGCCGCAGGCATGGTTGACGCCGCCGAAGAGCTCGTTGGAGAGGTCGAGGCGGCAGATTTGGTAGCGGGTTTGGGTCGGGTATGCGGGGACGGTGTTGAACGACGGGAAGTCCCCAGGGTTCAGAGGTTGTGCTGCTGTGTAAGATACTGACACCAAGAAAACTACGCATCCCACAAAGGAACTCACAAATGATTGCATTTTCTTTGCCTTTCGACAATTGGAACTTCTTCTTTTACACTGTTTTGGCTATGATTTTTTATGCATCAAAGAAGAAGATAGAATGAAATGAAAGATTAGGGATATCATAAAAAAACCAAATACACTTCATCTTCTTATTATTATAAATACAATTAATCGTATTTATTTTATTATTTATGAAAAAATTATCTGACCATTGATACAAATACAAATCATCATTTTTTCAACCTTTTTCATTTTAATATAAAATTTATTAGTATTCTTTATTTTAATAGTTATTATAATATTTATTTTTTATTGTCATGGAAAAATAGTAGACACATGTTTAATGGTGTATGTTTCCGCCAGTTCTTTTCAACATGGTTTAAGTATTTTAAAAATTGAAAAAACTATCTACATCCATTTCTTTTTAAAATTGCGTTTACTATTACGAAGGATTAATTTATATAAATTTTATTATGGTTCTCTTTAAGAAAATAACTGAGAAAATGTTCATTTCAATTTGTCAAAGATTAAAATTGTGATGCGACGATAAAGAATATATTAAAAATAAATCAGTGTTCCTTAATATTTATTAAAAAAAATCCATTATAACTTATTTTTAAAGTAATTAAAAACATTAATATTCTATGACATCACAATTATCTTCAGTTAAATTTAGAGCTAGCATAACATAAGTCGTTATAAAATAAAATTTTCTTATGCACAAACTCTTTTAAAAAAATTATTTTTTATTCGTAAAAAATAATTAATATAAGTGTGATATTAGAGTTGTTACAACTCTCTTATAAAAGAATGTACAATTTGAATTTCTCGTATATTTTATTGATCAACATATCTCACTTTGATAAAGTTATTGATAGTGTAAATAATAATTTTTCGAAGATATATTATTTCGGTTAAATAAGAATTAGTGTAAATAAAAATGTAATAGTATTTTTGTAAATATTTGGCACATATTATATCGGTTGGATAGCTCAATCAGTGTAATATGTCTTGCTCATAGAAAAAAATATTTTAAAATTTTTATTTTTGGGATTACAAATAACACTGATTGGATAGAGGAACTGGTGTTATATGTTATTTTCAGATTAAAAATAATAATTTTTTTTAAAAATGACATATAACATCAGTTCCTCTATACAACCAATGTTATATGACATTCCCAGATTTTAAAAGAAATTGAAAAAAAATTAACTCTTGACACTACATATAACACCGGTTGGATAGAAAAATCAGTATTATATGTAATCTCCATATTAAAAAGAAGTTTTAAAAATTTTAAAAATTACATATAACATCAGTTGGGCTACGCAACCGATGTTATTTTTCATTTTAAAGTAAAAAGAAAAGTTTAAGTTAATAAAAATATATATTACACCGGTTATTACTCATAATAGGTGTGATATATGTTTTTATCCTATTTTCTTGCTTTGCGCCCTCACTCTCCATTCGCGCTATTCTAAGTTTTCTTGCTCAAGAGTTCATGCCAACGTTGTTGCCACCACCGTTGCCTCCATCTCTCCCCCCGCCGCTTCTTTCTTATTTCGTTCTCTTCATCGTGAAAGCATCCACACCGAACGGGATTCTTCCGTTCACGCTTCTCTACTATTTTGTTGTCACTCTTGTCGCCACTCTTGTCGTCGTTGTCGCTACCTTTTTCACCGCTACATTGCCACCACAACTTCGTTCACGTTCAATCTCCAGGTTAGTTTTTATTTTTAAATATTTTAATTTTAATTTTAATTTTAATTATTATTAGGTTTATAATTATTTATATAGATAATTAGTTTTATTATATTGTATTTGGAATATAATGTATTATGTTTTAAATTGGGTACTGTTATATATTGAACATTTTGGTATTGGGTCTAAGGGTGATTGACCATCGACAATGTTGAACGCTTTGGTATTAGGTTTATGGTTTAGTGTGTGACTCTGGAGCACATATAACACCGGTTGGAAGGCACAACCGGTATTATAAGTGCCTTATAGAGCACATATTTTTTAATATTTTATTTAGATTTTGGTACATTTTACATAGCTGAGATCTACATCGGTGATGAAACCAATGTTATATGTCTCCAAGAACCGATGTTATATGCATTTTCTGCACTAGTGGATTCTCTTAGAGAAGCTTCTATAGATATAAAATAAATACATTGCACTTCTATCTACATTGTTAAAGTATTTTTTTTCCAAAAGACACTTCTAATGTTAGCGCTTATAGCAATGTTTACTATGTTAGCTTACATGTGAAGATGATATGTGTTCTTTAAAGTTGTACTTTATAATTCTACGCTTGACTGATTTGTCATGGATGGGAAGGGTTCGAAAGACTTCAAGTTATGAACAATGATTACATCATGTAATCACGTTAGTAATCCAAGGTACAACTTTGTTGTCCATTTTTTCATATGATGCCAACAATCGAGATAAATGTACATGTGTTGCAACTCAACATTTTTTATCTACGCACCAACTGATAAGTGTCAAACTTACTTGTGAAATTACTTTATTTAAACACTTAAGTTATAAATTAAATTAAATATTGGCAAAGATTGTCCCACTTAGAATTGTAGAATGATTGATTTTAGAAATTTCATGTGAATTTCTTAACCCATACTTAATTGAATTTTTGCAGCAAAAAGGAACAAGAGTAGGGGTGGCAAAGCGGGTCAGCCCGTCCCGCATTTTGGGTTGGCCCGTCCCGCAAAGTTATTGCTGGCTAGAATTCTCAACCTGCCCCGCATAAGAGCTGGCCCGCGGGTTTGCGGGCCAGCCCGCGTTCTTTTTTTTAAAAAATTAAATATTTTTTTTTTACATTTTGTTCTTAAAAACTTGTCAAATTAAACTTATATATTTGTTACTATCAAACCTAAATTCTTTTTCTTCCTTTTCAAACATAATCAAACATCAAAACATTAAACATTAAGATAAATATCAAATATCACTATTCTTCCACTTCCAAAACATTAAAA